>Ga0194121_10000104_pt1 | contig 135169 bp, 140 predicted proteins | sample TA2MahCa50mmetaG_FD_148609 | JGI IMG/M metagenome (GOLD analysis project Ga0194121, IMG submission 148609) | Freshwater microbial communities from Lake Tanganyika, Tanzania - TA2015020 Mahale Deep Cast 50m | ecosystem: Environmental > Aquatic > Freshwater > Lake | place: Tanzania: Lake... | reverse complement strand
AGGACGAAGTAGTCGAGCACGAGCCACAGCGCGCCGATCACGACCATGCCGAGCATGATGCGCGCGGTGAGGTGGAAGTTCTGCGCGCTGAAGATCATGAAGCCGAGCCCGTGCGCGCCCACCAGCATCTCGGCGGCGATCAGCGCGCGCCACCCGTACGCGAGCCCGAGCCGCATCCCGGTGGCGATGTTCGGCAGGGCACCCGGGAGGATGACGTCGCGCGCGATCCGCCAGCGCGAGGCGCCGAGCGTGCGCAGGCCGTTGACGTAGATGCGCGGCACGCTGCGCACGCCGAGCAGCGCGCTGAGCGCGACGGGGAAGACGACGGTGTAGTTGACCGCCACGAGGATGGTCCGCTCGCCGAACCCGAACCACACGAGCATCAGCGGCAGCCACGCGATGCCGGACACCGACTGGAAGAAGTTCAGGATCGGGAACGCGAACTCCGCGAGTCTCCGGCTCATGCCGAGCGCCACTCCGACGGGCACGCCGATCGCGAACGCGACCAGCGCGGCCGTCACCATCCGTCGCACGCTCTCGGCGACGTAGGTCGGCAGGATGCCCTTCACGATCAGATCGCGCGAGGCGCTCAGCACCGCGCTCGGTGGCGGCAGCACGTACGACGGCACGGGCAGCGTGGCCGCCGCGAGGCTCCACGCGCCGAAGAACCCGGCGAGGAGGAGGATCCACGTGAGGACGGTCTCGCGCGCGGTCACTCTACGGCCCTCGTCAGGCGCTCGCGCAGCGGCTGGGAGCCCTGCGAGAGGAAGAACGCGCGTGGGCCGGCGTTGAAGTGATACACCTCCAGGTCAACGGCACTGACGCCGAGCTCGCGCGCGAGCGCGACGCCGGCCGCGAGCAACGCTTTCCCGCAGCCCTGGCCCTGCGCGCCCGTCTCCACCGCGATCTGGTCGATGACGACGACGCGGCGCGCATGGAGAGCTTCCACTTCAGGACGCTCCGCGATCGTGGCCACGAGATACCCGATCGGCTCGCCGGCGAGCGAAGCGAGCAAGACATGGATGTCGGCGCGGCTGAACCACGACTCGGCGAGGCGCGCCGCCACGTCACGGCTCAACGGCTTGAAGTAGTCAGGGTGCGCCTGCACGTGCCTGTCGTGCACGAACGGGCGCAGTGACGCGAGCGCCTCCACGTCGTCGCGCGCGGCCCGGCGGATCTCGAGCGCCGCCGCGTCAGGCACGAGCCTCGCTGGCGGGATCGACTTCCGCGCGCACCAGCTTCAGCACGTGCTCGCGGGTGGCGTCGAACGACGGCTCGGAGGCGAGCAGCTTCCACGTCCGCCGGTCGCGCGGGATGGGCACGGGGACGAGCGCCTTGATGCGGCCGGGGTGACGGGAGAGCACGCAGCACCGGTCGCCGAGGAACACCGCCTCCTCGACGTTGTGGGTGACGAAGAGGATCGTCTTCTTCGTCGCCTGCGCGATCGCGTTGAGCTCCTCGCCGAGCGTGATGCGCGTCTGCGCGTCGACGGCGGCGAACGGCTCGTCCATGAGCATGACCTCGGGGTTGGCGGCGAGCGTGCGCGCGACCGCCACGCGCTGCTTCATCCCGCCGGACAGCTCGTGGGGATACTTCTTCTCGAAGCCGACGAGCCCGACGAGCTCGACGAAGCGCCGCACGGTCTCGACGCGCTCGTCCCTCGCGACGCCCTGGATCTCGAGCCCGTGCGCGATGTTGCGCTCCACCGTGCGCCACGGGAGGATCGCGAACTCCTGGAAGACGACGCCGCGGTCCGGCCCGGGGCCGCGCACCGGCCGGGCGTCGAGCAGCACCTGACCGCGCGTGGGCACGACGAGGCCGGCGACGATCGAGAGCAGCGTGCTCTTCCCGCAGCCGCTCGGCCCCACGACGGAGAGCAACTCGCCCTCGGCGACGTCGAGGTCGATCCCGTCGAGCGCCACCACCCGCTCGCGCGTGAACGGGTTGACGTATTCGTGCGCCACCACCCGCTCGCGCGTGAACGGGTTGACGTATTCGTGGCGAAGCCCCTTGACCGCGATCTTGGCCACTTTCACGGCACTCGGCGCCGGGCGGACTTCACGTCCGCCCGGAGCCGTGGGGGGGCTTGGGGGCGCCCGGAGCCCCCCAACTCACTTGGGCAGATCGGCGAAGAACTGCGGATGCGACTTCATCACCTTCTCGATGAACCGGAGCTCGATCCCCTGCTGCCACGGCAGCGCCGCGCGCATCTTCTTCTGCTCGACGAGGATCCGGTTGTTGTCCTCCCACGCCGCGACCGTCTTCGGCGTGATGCGCGCGTCGAACACCATGTTCGCCAGCGCCTTCTTCGCGACGGCGGCGTCGAGGCCCGGCACCCAGCGCGTGGAGATCTCCGCCGCCTCGTCCCGGTTCTTGCGCGTGTACCACGTGGCCTCGGCCATCCCGACGACGTAGCGCTCGACCACGTCGGCGCGCTTGTCGATGACGTCCGCGCGCACCGACATGTTGATGTAGTAGCCGACGTGGCCACCGCCGCGGCTCACCACGACCGCGTCGGGCACCTTGCTCTCGACCAGCGAGCCGAACGGCTCCCACGTGACGACCGCGTCGACGCTGCCGCCCTGGAGCGCGGAGACGAGGTTGCCCGGCGGCACGTTGAGGAGCTGGATCTTGTCGCGTCCGATGCCCTTCTTCGCGAGCACCACGCCGAGGTACTCGTCGCCCGTGCCGCCGACGGGCGTGCCGATCTTCTTTCCCGCGAGGTCCTCGACCTTCGTGATCCCGCCGCCCTTGCGGGCGAGGATCGCGACGGGCTGGTCGGAGTACATCGAGCTGCGGTCGCCCGTGAGCCCGACGACGCCGCGCGCCTGCATGCCGCGCTCGACCGCGACGGGGAAGTTCGAGAAGGCGGCGCCGATGATCTCCACCTCGCCGGCCTGGAGCGCCTTCGACATCTCCTGCCCGGTGTTGAGGACCTTCAGCTTCACGTCGACGCCGTGCTTGAGGAAGATGCCCTTCTCCACGCCGACGAAGCTCGGGACGTGGTTCATGTTGCCGCCGACGGCGGCGTTGAGCACCGCGGGCGACTGGGCGCCCGCGCTCCACGCGAGCGCGACCGTGACGACGAGCGCGACCGCGACGCTGACGATTCGTTTCATGGGCTCCTCCCGGAGATGCGGTCCATAGAGTAGTACACTCCGCGCATGGCACTGACGAGAGTGCTGGTCACGGGCGCGGGCAGCGGCATCGGACGCGCGGTGTGTCTGCGCGTGGCGCGTGACGCTGCCGCGCGCGGCGAGGCCGCGAAGATCGCGGCCGTCGACCTGGCGTCGTCGCCCGGGCTCGCGGGCGTCGCCGAGGAGCTGAAGACGCTGGGCGCGCAGGTGGCGGCGATCCACGCTGACATGGGCACGGCGGACGGCCCCGGGCGCGCGGTCGCCGACGCCGTGCGAGCGCTCGGCGGCCTGGACGGCCTCGTGAGCAACGCCGGCGTCAATCGGCCCGGTGCCCTCAAGGACTACAAGGTCGAGGACTGGGACGCGCTGTTCGCCGTGAACGTGCGCGCGACGTGGTTGCTCGCGAAGGCGGCGCACGCCGCGCTCACCGCCTCGCAGGGAGCGATCGTCGTCACCGGGTCGATGTCGGGCAGCAACGCGCACGCGAACCTCGGCGCGTACGGCCCGAGCAAGGCCGCGGTCATCATGCTGATGCGGGTGCTCGCGCAGGAGTACGGCCGCGACGGGATCCGCGTGAACGCGGTCTCGCCGGGCATGGTGAGAACGGGGATGACCGAGCCCGTCTATCGCAACCCGGAGCTCGCGAAGCAGCGGGACGAGCTGGTGCCGATCGGCCGCGTCGCGACCCCCGAGGACATCGCCGACGCGATCGTGTTCCTCCTCGGTTCCGACGCGCGCTACGTCAACGGCCACGACCTCGTCGTGGACGGCGGCGTCGCGGGCAACTTCCTCGGCCGGCTGCCCGGTCTCTCCCAGATCCCGCGCGGCTGATTTCCTCGCCGACGCGCGCCGCGCTCCGCATCGCGGATCGGCGTCGGGCCGAGCCCGCGGCGATGGACGGTCTGCCGGCCGCCGCCTAGCGCTGCGCGCCCAGCAGCTTCTCCCGCAGCTTGCCCGCCTGCTGATCGAACGGCACGCCGCGGCGGTCCGTCATCGGGGTCTTGTCGGCGAGCGTCGTGATCAGCTCGGCGAAGATCGGCCCCTCCTCCGTCAGCATCTTCGGAAAGCGGCGCTTGAACTCCTCGAGGTCGCCGATCTGCAGCGTGGTCTTGTAGCCGGCGCCCTTCGCCATCGTCACGAAGTCGACGACGAGCCCGCCGGGAATCTCCTGCGAGCCGGACGTGTGATAGACGCCGTTCTTGAACAGCAGGTGAATGAGGTTGCGCGGGCGCGCGCCGGCGATCGTCGCCAGGGAGCCGAGCTGCATCAGGAGCGAGCCGTCGCCGTCGAAGACGACCACGCGCCGCTCGGGACGCGCCAGCGCGAGCCCGAGCCCGAGTGACGACGCGCCGCCCATGAAGCCGACGCAGCCGACGGAGAAATCCTCCGGCTGCATCTCGCGCCACGCCGGGCCCGTCGTCATCGTGGGAACGCAGATCGCCTCACCGCGGTGCGCGGCGATGACCTTCAGGACGTCCTCGGGCTTCATCGCCATCAGGTCGTCTCCAGGCCGACGAGCACGGCGGCGGGACCTTTCCGCTGCCGGCTGAGCCGGTAGTACTCGGGGATGAGGTGGACGTCGTTCGGGCCTTCGAGGCGCGCGTGCGGCACGCTGAACGTGTCGAGCAGCGGCTCGGCGAAGCGCACCATCGAGTGGCGCGACTCCTTCGGGTCCTTGTCCTTCTCGCGGCTCAGGAGCCCGATCATGTAGAAGACCGGGATCTTGCCGTCCATCGACACGCCGCGCAGCGTGTTCACCGACGCGTAGAGTCCCGCGTGCTGGATCATCAGCACCACCGGCTCGCCGCCCAGGTGCAGCCCCGCCGCGATCGTGCACGCCTCGTCCTCCGTCGCGCACGTCACGGTCTTGATGGTGTCTTCCTTGTCGAGCGCGGCGAGCACCGTCTTCTGGTGCGTGTCGGGCACGCTCAGGATCCAGCCGAGATACGGGCTGGTCGGATTGCGCCAGCCCTCCGCGGCGAGCGCGGCGCGCGCTTCCTTGAACGTGTCCTTGAGCGCGTCGATGACGAGCGGCGCGGGAATGGATTCTGGCATGGCACGGACTATACCAAGCGTTCCGCGGCGCGTGCTAGCCTCGACGCCCTATGTGGATGTGGGCGCTCAGAACGGTGCCATGGCGGATGCTGCTTCGCCACGCGCCGACGATCGTCGAGGCCGCGCACCGCTACTACACGGGAGCCCGCCGGACGGCGGACGACCACGCCCCGGCCTCGCCCTCGCGCGCGCGTGACGAGCTCGAGCGCGCCGTCGATCGGCTCGAGCAGCGCGAGGTCGAGCAGGCCAGGATCGTCGCCGATCTCGCCAAGCAAGTGGCGGAGATGACCACCGCGCTCGAGGTCATCCGCGCGCGCCTGACCATCGCGCTCTGGGGGGTGGCGATCAGCGGCGGCGTCGCGCTCCTGTTCCTCGTGCTCGCGCTCGCGCGCGGATGATCGTCTCCGTGCCGGCCGTCGAGTTGCCGAGCGCGGAGCGCCGGTAGTATCGTTCCCGGCCATGGACACACTGGAGCTCGGCCTCAAGGGCAAGGTCGCGATCATCACCGGCGGGAGCGAGGGGCTCGGCAAGGCGACGGCCGAGAAGTTCGCGAAGTGCGGCGCGAAGGTCGCCATCTGCGCGCGGCGGGCCGACGTGCTCGACGCCGCCGCCAAGCAGATCGAGAAGAGCGGCGCGGAAGTCCTCGCGATGCCCACCGACGTCACGAAGAGCGACCAGGTCGCGAAGTTCGTCGACGCGGTCATCGGCCGGTGGGGCGGCGTCGACGTGCTGCTCAACAACGCCGGCACCTCGCAGGCCGCGTCGTTCCTGGACGTGACCGACGAGACGTGGACGTACGACTGGGACCTGAAGGTCATGGGCGCGATCCGGTTCTGCAAGCTCGTCGTCCCGGCGATGAAGAAGCGCGGCGGCGGCGCGATCATCAACGTCACCACGATCGGCGGCAAGACGCCGCTCGCGAAGGCCCTGCCGACGTCGATGACCCGCGCGGCCGGCATCAACCTCACGAAGTCGCTCTCGAAGGAGTACGCCGCCGACCAGATCCGCGTGAACACGATCTGCCTCGGCGTGGTGAAGAGCGCGCAGTGGACGCGCCGCTTCAAGGGCGGCGACCTCGACGCGTACTACGCCGACATGGCGAAGCAGCGCGGCGTGCCGCTCGGACGGCTGGGCGAGGCCGAGGAGTTCGCGGACCTCGCGGCGTTCCTCGCGTCCGATCGCGCGAAGTGGATCACGGGCACGGCGATCAACTTCGACGGCGGCGCCGCCGCGGCCGTTTAGGAGAACGACGATGGCAGCCAAGATCGAGCCCTATTGCCCGTCGGGCGTTTACAAGGCGCCGGGATACAGCCAGGGCATCAAGGTCACCGGGGCGCAGACGATCCTCTTCCTCGCCGGGCAAGTGTCCTATGGCCCGGACGGCAAGCCGGCGCACAAGGGCGACTTCAAGGCGCAGGCGCGCGAGGCCTTCCTGTGCATCAAGCGCCTCGTCGAGGGCGCGGGCGGGACCATCAAGAACGTGGTGAAGCTCAACACGTACGTCCTCGACGTCGCGAACCGCCCGGCCTATCGCGAGGCGCGCAAGGAAGTGTTCGGCGACCACGAGCCGGCCTCGACGCTGGTGCAGATCGGCGCGCTGGCCGAGCCGGAGTACCTCATCGAGATCGAGGCGATCGCGGTCGTTTAGTTGGAGATGGGGGGCCGCCTCCAGCGGCCCCCCAAGCCCCCCACGCTACGGGCGCGGAGTGAATCCGCGCCCTCCGCGAGTGGCCAGCGTAAACAGGACCCAGCTGATCACGACGATCGCCGGCGCGGCGTGGAACGCGCCGGTATACGAGCCCATGGCGTCGTAGAGGAAGCCGGCGGCGGCCGGGCCCAGCGCGGCGCCGCAGCGCCAGCCGAGCGTCAGCATCCCCGTGATCGCGCCGATCGCGCGCAGGCCGAAGAGGTCGGGGATCGCGCGCACCAGCATGTTGTCGGTCGCCGCGGCGCCGACGCCGAACACGACCATCGCGATCAGCAGCATCGTCGGCGACGGCGCCGTCGCCAGCAGGATCAGCGCGGTGAGCTCGAGCACGTAGCACGCCGACGTCGTGAGGCGCAGGTCGAAGCGGTCCGAGACGACGCCCGCCGTCAGCCGGCCGATCACCGAGCCGATGCCGTACGCCGTCAGCGCGAGCGACGCGACCGCGAGCGTCACGCCGCGGTCGCGCGCGAACGGCACCGCGTGGACCGACAGCATGAAGATGATGCCGCCGAGCAGCAGCCAGGCGACGTTGAGGCACCAGTAGCGCGGATCGCGAAACGCCTCGCGCAGCGTGACGCCGCTGAGCGCGTGCGGTGTTCCCGTCGTGGTGGCGGCCTGCACCTCGAATGTGCGCGGCAGACGGACCGTCGACGCCGCGAGCAGCGTCACCATCGCGCAGCCGCCGCCGAGGAGCGCGTAGGCGGGACGCCAGCCGAGCCGCGCGATCAGCCACGCGGCGAGCGGGCCCGCCGACATGTAGCCGACGTTGAAGCCGATGAGCACGAGCGCGATCGCGAGCCCGCGGCGATCGCGAAACCAGTGCGCGACCGTCGACGTGCTGAGCAGGTAGAAGCTCGACATCCCGACCCCGCCCACGAGGCCGACGAGCACGTAGAGGTGCCAGAGCGCGCCGATCGTCGACACGAGCGCGAAGGCGGTGCCCGCGAGGCCGGTGGTGAGCAGCATCATCACGCGGGGGCCGTGGCGGTCGGCGAGCGTGCCCACGACGTACCCCGCGAGGCCGCCGACGACCAGGTTGAGCGACAGCGCGCTCGCGATCGCGCCGCGGCTCCAGCCGAACGTCTCGGCGATGACCGGCAGGAACACGCCGAAGGCGGCAAGCGGCGTCGAGATCCCGAGCGTCACGGTGAAGAGCGCGGCCACGATCAGCCAGCGCCGGGAGAGCGAAGGCACGTGACACGTTATACTCCAGCCCAATCGCCATGAGCCGTATCGAGACGCGGACGATCAGCGTCGCGGTGACGTTCTTCGCGGATCTGCGACGATTCCTGCCCCGCGGTGCCGACGGCCCGCAGCGCTACGCGCTTCCCGACGGGGCGACCGTCAGCGATCTGCTCGCGACGATCGGGATCGCGCCGGACACCGACCTCACGGCCGCGGTCGACGGCGAGCTCGCCGATCGCGAGACGCGCCTGCGCGACGGCGCCGACGTCATGCTGCTGAGCCCGATGGAAGGCGGGGCGGCGACGACCGTCGAGCGGCACTACGGGCGCGGGCCCGGGCTCGTCGACGCGATCCGGAGGGCGCTCGCGGGGATGGGGAAGGATCCCGCCCGGCTCGCGCCGGCCGACCTCGCCCCCATCGACGAGTTCCACCTCCGCGGCCGCGAGGCCACGATCGAGCTCGCGCAACGCGCGAAGCTGGCCCCCGGGCTCCGCGCGCTCGACGTGGGCTGCGGCCTCGGCGGCTCGGTGCGCTATCTCGCCGCGGAGCACGGCTGCCGCGCGACGGGCCTCGACCTCACGCCCGAGTACGTCGACGCCGCGCTGGAGCTCGCGCGCATGGTGAAGCTCGACGGCGCGGTGAGCTTTCGCCAGGGCAGCGCGCTCGCGCTGCCCTTCGACGCCGCGTCGTTCGACATCGTGTGGACCGAGCACGCGCAGATGAACATCGCCGACAAGCGGACGTTCTACGCCGAGATCGCGCGCGTGCTGCGCCCGGGAGGCCGCCTCGTCTTCCACGACATCTTCCAGGGCCCTGCCGGCCCGCCGCACTTTCCCGTGCCCTGGGCCGACGAGCCGTCGATCAGCCATCTCCAGACGCCGGACGAGGCACGGGCGCGGCTCGCGGACGTCGGACTCACCGTCCACGACTGGGTGGATGAAACGGTTCCGTCGCTCGCATGGTTCGCGGCGACGGTCGAGCGGCTCCGCGCGACAGGGTCGCCGCCGCTCGGCCTTCACCTGCTGATGGGATCGAACGCCAAGGACAAGTTCGCCAACATGCGCCGGAGTCTCGAAGAGCGGCGCATCGTCGTCGTCCAGGCCACCGCCGAGAAAACGTAAGGGGTGTGGGCTCCCTCAGTCGCGGGGCCCCATGGGAAAGGACATCGATGGACCGCTACGGCTACTGGAACAAGATCCTGCACGTGAACCTGACCGAGCGCCGCACGTGGATCGAGGAGCCGGGCGACGTGTTCTTCCGCAGGTACGGCGGCGGGCGCGGCATCATCGCGCACTACCTCCTCAAGTACGTCCCCAAGGGCGCCGATCCGCTCGGTCCCGACAACGTGCTGATCTTCGCCCCGGGCGTGCTCACGGGCGCGCCGGTGCCGGGCGCCGGCCGCCACAGCGTCGGCGCGAAGTCGCCGCTGACCGGCGGCTTCGGCGAATCGGAGTCCGGCGGCTTCTGGGGCGCCGAGCTCAAGCGTGCCGGGTGGGACGCCATCGTCGTCCACGGTGTCTCCCCCGCCCCGGTCTACGTCGGGATCAACGAGGGCCGGGTCGAGATCCGCGACGCCGCGCACCTCTGGGGCAAGATCACCGGGGACGTGCAGGACGCGGTGCTGGCGGAAGTCGGCGATCCGCGCGCGCGCGTGGCGACGATCGGTCCCGCCGGCGAGAACCTCGTGCGCTTCGCGTGCATCGCGAACGAGCTGAACGAGGTCGCCGGACGCACGGGCATGGGCGCGGTCATGGGCGCGAAGAAGCTCAAGGCGATCGCCGTGCGCGGCAAGACCGCGGTGAAGCTCGCCGACGCGAAGGGCCTCAACGCGGTCGCGAAGTGGGTCTCGTCGACGATGGACGAGAAGCACCGCGCGTTCCACGAGTTCGGCACGGGCGCCGCGATGCAGGGCAAGAGCCTCGAGGGCGGCATGCCGACGCTCAACTACCGCCTCGGCAGCTTCGAGCACACCGCGAAGGTCGACGCGATCGCGGTGCGCGACCAGATGCGCGTGAAGATGGAAGCCTGCTACGCCTGCTCCGTGCGCTGCAAGAAGGTCGTCCATATCGAGAAGAAGGAAGAGCTCGCGCGCGAGGCGCAGGAGAAGGTCCACGGGGGCAAGGGCACGGTCGGCTTCGATCCCTTCGGCCGCTACAGCGTCGATCCGAAGTACGGCGGGCCGGAGTACGAGTCGCTGGCGGCGATGGGCGTGAACCTCGGCCTCGACGACATCATCGCGATCGCGAAGTCGAACGAGATGTGCAACTACCTCGGCATGGACACGGTCTCGCTCGGCTCCACGCTCGCGTGGGCGATGGAAGCGTTCGAGAAGGGCGTGTTGACGCTCGCGGACACGGGCGGCGTGCCGATCAAGTTCCACGACGCCGACGGGGTGATCACGCTCGTCGAGATGATCGCGCACCGCCGGGGCGTGGGCGACCTGCTCGCGGAAGGCTCGCAGCGCGCGGCGAAGAAGCTCGGCCGCGGCTCGGAGGCGTTCCTCACCACCGTGAAGGGCATGGAGATGGCCATGCACGACCCGCGGCACATGCCGGTCATGCGCGCCTCGTACATGATGGCGCCGACGGGCGGCGACCACATGCGCCAGAGCGGCAACCGCAACGGCGTGCGCAACCAGATCGCGCTCTGCCACTTCCTCGCCTACGAGGACGACCAGACGCTCACGATCCTCAACGCCGTCACCGGGTGGAACGCGACGCAGGACGAGGTCGTCACGACCGCGCATCGCGGGCTCACGCTCGCGCGGCTCTTCAACCTGCGCGAGGGCTTCAGCCGGGCCGACGACCGGCTGCCCGCGCGGTTCAGCGAGCCGCTGCCGAAGCACCCGGGGCTCACGCGCGAGCAGCAGGACAAGATCGTCACCGACTACTACGTGGAGTACGGCTGGGACCCGGCGACGGGCGTGCCGACGCCGGAGACGATCCGGAAACTGGAGATCGAGCAGGACGCGGCGCTGGCAGTGTGAATCTGATTTTCGATCTCGGCGGCGTCCTGGTCACGTACGACCGGCCCGCGCTCCTCGCCGAGATCTTCAGCGATCCGGCCGCGCACGATCGTGTCCACGGCGCGCTCTACGCCGACTGGGTCGAGGTCGACCGTGGCACGCTCGCGCTCGATGACGCGATCACGCGTGCGGCGACGCGAGCCGGCATGTCCGAGCGCGACGTCGCGCACATCTTCCGCGGGATGTCACATCGCTGGGTCGGCATGCCGGAGTCGATCGATCTGCTGTACCGCTTGAAGGACAAGGGGCATCGGCTCTTCTGCCTGTCGAACATGGGCGTCGATTCGATCGAGTACCTGGACGTCACGCAGACCTTCTGGGACGCGTTCGACGGCATCGTGGTCTCGCGCCGCGTCGGCCTGTGCAAGCCGGAGCGCGAGATCTTCGCGCACGTGCTCGAGCGCTTCGGGCTGAACGCCGCCGCCACGGTGTTCATCGACGACGTGGACGTCAACGTCGAGGCCGCCGCGCGCCTCGGCATTCACACCATCCGCCTCGAGAGCGCCGCGCGCTGCGAGCGCGCGCTGCGCGCGCTGGAGTGCCTATGAGCACGTTCCTCTACGTCGGCAACACCGAGAGCAACGAGATCATCGTCCTGCGGCTCGACCGGCCGAACGGCGACCTGACGCCGGTGGAGAAGGTCGCCATTCCCGGCGTCACGACGCCGGGCGGCTCGACGCCGATGGCGGTGAGCCCGGACAAGACGCTCCTCTACGCGGGCACGCGCGACGAGCCGAAAATCGCGGCCGCGTTCGCCATCGACCCGGCGAAGGGCACGCTGAAGCACGTCGCCAGCGGTCCCCTCGCCGACAGCATGGCGTACATCGCGCTCGACCGGACGGGCCGCTACCTTCTCGGCGCGTCGTATCCGGGGAACAAGGTGACGGTGAGCCGCGTCGATCCGCCGGGCACGGTGCAGCCGGCGCACCAGGTCCTCGAAGGGCATCCGAAGGCGCACTCGATCCTCGCCGACCCCGCGAACCGGCACGTCCTCGTGCCGACGCTCGGCAACGATCAGATCACCGTGTTCCGGTTCGACGCGTCCGCGGGCACGCTGACCCCGATCGCGCCGGCGCGCGTGCAGGACAAGGCCGGGCCCCGGCACTTCCGGTTCCATCCGAACGGCCGGATCGTGTACTTGCTCGGCGAGACCGACGCCGCCGTCTACGTCTTCGATTACGACCCCGCGACGGCGGCGCTGAAGGAGAAGCAGCGGATCAGCGCGATCCCGCCCGGGTTCCAGGAGAAGACGGCGGCGGCGGACATCCACGTCACGCCCGACGGCAAGTTCCTCTACGCGTCGGAGCGCCGCTCGAGCACCCTCGCCGGCTTCCGGCTCGATCCCGCGAGCAGCACGCTGACGCCGGTCGGAAACTTCCCGACGGAAACGCAGCCGCGCGGCTTCGCGATCGAGTCCTCGAGCCGCTATCTCTTCGCCGTGGGCCAGCTCTCGCGCGCGATGTCGGCGTATCGGATCGATCCCGAGCGCGGCACGCTGACGAAGCTCCGCGAGTACCCGATGGGCAAGAACCCGAACTGGATCGAGATCGTGGACCTCCCGTGAGCCTCCGCGTGGTCCGGCTCGGCTCGCCGCGCGCGAAGGACGAAGGCCTGCGGCTCGGAACGGTCCGCCGGCCGCCGCGGGGCGTGAAGAAGACCGACTACGCGCGCCGCGACTTCTACGACGTCTGGCTTCCCGACCTCGCGCCCAGCGCCCCGCTCGTGAGCTGGGCCCTGTCGACGCCGTGGACCGATACGCGGTGGGCGAGCTACGCGAAGCGCTATCGCCGCGAGATGCGGACGCCCGGGCGACAGCGGCTCCTGGAGATGCTCGCGCGCCTCTCGCACCAGGCGAACCTGTCGGTCGGCTGCTACTGCGAGCGCGAGGATCGCTGCCACCGCTCGATCCTGCGCGACCTGCTCGCGGACCACGGCGCCACGCTCGCATGACGGAGCGGTGCGCGTGGGCGCGGAGCCCGCTCGACATCGCGTATCACGACGCCGAGTGGGGCGTGCCCGTCCACGATGACCGCGTGCTCTTCGAGTTCCTGATCCTCGAAGGCGCGCAGGCCGGGCTGAGCTGGTCCACCATCCTCAACAAGCGCGCGGCATACCGGCGGGCGTTCGCGGAGTTCGACCCGGCGAAGGTCGCGCGGTTCACCGCGGCGCGCAGGGACCGGCTCATGCAGGACGCCGGCATCGTGCGTCATCGTCAGAAGGTCGAAAGCGCGGTGAGCAACGCGCGTGCGTTCCTGAAGGCGCAGCAGGAGCACGGCTCGTTCGATCGCTACGTCTGGGGATTCGTCGGCGGCGCGCCGAAGCGGAACGCGTGGCGACGCCCGCGGCAGATCCCCGTGCGGACGGGCGAGTCCGACGCGCTCAGCAAGGACCTCAAGCGGCGCGGCTTCAGCTTCGTCGGCTCGACGATCTGCTACGCGTTCATGCAGGCGGTCGGCATGGTCAACGACCACCTGGTGACGTGTCCACAATACGCGACAGTGTACGGAGGCGAGACGGCGTCACGCGGCCGATGACCGTCTCGCTCGCACCGACGAACGCGGCCAGCGAGCGGCACGCGTCGGCGACACCGGCCAGCGCCGCGTCCTGATCGACCCGCTCGCCCGCCACCGGCGACGGCGCGCCGGCCGCGAACCACGGCTCGAAGTGCACGTGGCGGACTTCGAGGCGGCCCTCCGCGCGGTGCGTCTTCGCGTCAACCCGGCCGATGAGGTGGCCGTCGTGGAGGATCGGCAGCGTGTAGTAGCCGTGCACGCGCTTGTCGCCCGGCGTGTAGACCTCGATCCGGTAGTCGAAGCCGAAGAGCCGCGCCACGCGCTCGCGATACCAGAGGAGCGAATCGAACGGCGCGAGGAAGGTCGTCCCGCGTGACGGCGCCCGGATGCGCGCCTCGCGCGCGAGCGCGGGCACATCACGCGCGAGCGCGAACCACGGCGCCGACGACCCGTCCACCGCGACCTCGCGCACCACGCCCTCCGCGAGCAGCGCGCGCAGGGCCGCGCGGCGGGCGCCCGGCGCGAATCGGGGGAACGTCAGGTAGCACCGCAGATCGGCCCCGGTCGCGGCTCCCATCGCGTGCAGCGAGCGCTCGACGTGCCAGCGCACGAACGCGTCGCGCGTGGCCGGGACCACGCCGGCCACGCCGGGCAGCGCACGCTCGAGCAGGTCGAAGCGCTTGTGGAAGTGGCGGCGCGAGTGGACCGTGAACGCGCCCGTCATCCAGAGGTAATGGAGCGCGTGCCGGGTCGGGGTCCAGTCCCACCACCCGCTCCTGCCGCCGGCGACGCGCCGGTGCTCGAAGTCGGTGTTGCCCATCGGGCCGTTCGCGGCGACGGCCGCCTTGACGCGCGCGACGACGCGCGTGTTGCGCTGGAGCCAGTCCGACCAGCCGGTGTGGCGGATGCGGTAGTCGAGCATCGCGCGGCGCCACCACGGCAACGCCGACGTGGGGACGAGACACGCCGCGTGCGCCCAGTACTCGAACAAGAGCCGGCGGCCGTAGACGAGGCGATCGAGGCGCGCGCGATCGTACGGGCCGAAGCGCGCCCACAGCGTCAGGTAGTGCGCGCGCTCCAGCACGTTGATGGAATCGAGCTGGAGGCCGCCGGCGTCCTCGACGAAGCGGACGAGGCGGGGGGCCGTGAGCGCCGCCGCGCGCGGCGCCACGAGGTGCTGGCGCCGGAGGAAGAGCCCGCGAGCCGCGCGCACGGGAATCGGGCGGCGTGGCATCCGCCGGAGATTATCATTGGGCCATGCCATGTGATCCCAAGCTGTTCGCGGACATTCCGATCTTCTCGCTCCTCGACGCGGACGAGCGGGCGGTCCTCGCCGAGCAGGTCGAAATGCGGCGCTTCGCGGCCCGCCAGCGCATCTACCGCGCCGGCGACGTCGGGGAGAAGGCCTACGTCGTCGTCAGCGGCCGGGTGGAAGTCATCGTGATCGACGAGGACAACCAGGAGGTCGTGCTCGACCAGCCGCTGGCCGGGGAGATCTTCGGGATGTCGTCGATGCTCTCCGCCGCGACGCACCAGACGACGGCGACGGCGCTCGAGGAGACGACGGCCATCGAGATCGACCGCAACGACATCGCGGGGCTGCTGCAGCGCAAGCCGCTGGCGGGCCTCGACATGCTGACGATGTCGGCGCGGCAGTTCCGGGCGGCGCAGGACCTCGTGCGCGCGCGGGCGGCGCGCAACCCCAACGAGGTGATCGCCGAGACCTTCACGGTCGGCGACCGCCTCGCGGACGGGGTGGCGCGCTTCGGCGGCTCGTGGTCGTTCATCATCGCGTTCGCCGTGGTCCTCGTCGCCTGGGCGACGGCGAACGTGGCCCTCGCCGTGCGCGCGTGGGATCCCTACCCGTTCATCCTGCTGAACCTGTTCCTCTCGATGCTCGCCGCCGTGCAGGCACCGATCATCATGATGAGCCAGAACCGGCAGGACGCGAAGGACCGGCTGCGCAGCGAGCTCGACTTCGCGGTGAACCGCAAGGCCGAGTCCGAGATCACGCAGCTCGCCGCGAAGCTCAACCGCATCGAGGACCGGCTCGACGACATCCACCGGGACCTCGCGCGGCCGTGAGCGGCGCGCCGGACTGGCTGCGCGAGAAGCTGTTCGAGCGCCGGATCGTGATGCTCACCGGTCCGCTCGATCACGCGCTGGCCACGCAGGTCGAGGCGCAGCTCATCGCGCTGGACGGCGGCGGGGACGATCCCGTCACCCTGCACGTCGACAGCGCCGACGGCACCCTCTCCGCGGTGTTCGTCGTGATCGACGCGGTCGAGCGGCTGCGCGCGCCCGTGCACGCGCTCTGCCGCGGCCAGATCGGCGGCCCGGCGCTCGGGATCGTGGCGTCGGCCGATCGGCGGATCGCGACGCCGCACGCGCGGTTAAGTCTCGCCCAACCGCGAGGCGGGTTCTCGGGCACGCCTCACCACATCGCGTCGCAGAACCGCGAGCAGCAGGATCTCTTGTGGCAGCTCTACGCACGCCTGGCGCGCGCGACCGGCCGCCCCGCCGAAGAGATCGCGGAAGACGTTCGCCGGAGCCGGTATCTCGACGCCCAGGAAGCGCTGGCGTATGGGCTGATCGAGGAGATCACCCCGACGCGCTGACTACATCGTCGGCGAGCTGAACTCCCCGCCCATCGCGACGAGCGCCCACGGGCCGCCCTGCGCGTCGAAGCTGAAGCCGATGTGCGCGGCCAGCGCGTGCTGGTCGCGGAAGAGGCGCTGGATCGGATAGCTGTCGTAGATTCCGTTCGCGCCGGCGAGCGCGTGGAGCGCGTCGACGGCGTCGGTGCTCTGCTCCACCGCCCACGCGACGTTGCGGCGATAGCGCAGCTTCTCCTCGATCGACGGCACCCCGCCCGCCCCGGCGATGCGATCGCCTTCGAGACAATCGCCGCGGCACACGAGGCGGGCGGCGTCGATCGTCGCGCCGGCACGCGCCACGCGGAGCTGCACGGCCTGGAAGTCGCGCATGCGCATCGCCGTGTAGCTCGTGCTCCGCTCCTTGATCGCGGCGATCGTCTGCTCGAGCGCGCCCTGCGCGTTGCCGATCCCGGAGCCGGCGAGGCAATGCGAGCTCAGGCCCGAGATCGGCACGCGATAGATCGCGCCGGGGTTCGCCGACGCGCCGGGAAACTCGCTGCCGCCCCGCGCGAGGTACATGCAGAGCGCGCGATGCTCCGGCACGAAGAGCTCCTTCGCACGGACCGACTTCGAGCCGGTGCTCCGCATGCCGAGCACGTGCCAGTCGTCGACGATCTCGTAGTCGCCGCGGGGCACGAGGCACATGCGGTGATCGACCACGCGGTCGCCGTCGCGCACCATCACCGCGAGCATGTTCCACTCGCAGTGATCGACACCGCTCGAGAAGTTCCAGAAGCCGCTCACGACGAACCCGCCGTCGACGCGGCGCCCGCGGCCCTGCGGGTACGCGATGCCCGAAGCGATGAGCGCGTCGGGGTTCGCGCCCCACACCTCCTCCTGCGCGCGCGGGTCGTAGAGCGCCAGGAGCCAGTGGTGGATGGCGAGGTTGCCGACGTTCCACGCGGTCGACGCGCAGCCGCGCGCGACCTCGTCCGGGATGTCGAAGATGGCCACGAACGGCAGCTCCATCCCGCCCCAGCGCTTGGGCTGGTGGAACCGCAGCAGGCCGGTGCGATGCAGGTCGTCGAGCGTCTCCTTCTGCATCCGGCGCGCGCCTTCCGCGCCCGCCGCGCGCTCGCGGAGGACGGGCACGAGATCGCGCGCGCGGCGCATCGCCTCGTCGTACGTCACGTCCGCGAATCCTCGTGGCATCGGCGCGCCTCCGGGCGCGATGGTACAGTGAACGCCGCGAGCCGCACAATCCGGGAGCCCCACACCACTCTGGAGGACGCGATGGATCCCAACGTCAAGAAGACCGCGCTGCGGATGATCCCCTACGGTCTCTTCGTCCTGACCGCGGCCAAGCACGACGGCAGCGAGGTGTCCGCCGCCACCGTGAACTGGGTGACGCAGACCTCGTTCGAGCCGCCGCTGGTCGTGGTGGGCGTGAAGAAGGACTCGCACGCGCACCCGCTGATCAAGGAATCGAAGTCGTTCGCGCTCAACGTGCTGGGCAAGGGGCAGCAGGCGCTCGCCTTCACGTTCTTCAAGCCGGCGGAGCTGAAGGACGGCAAGATCTCCGGCGAGGCGTTCCGGCGCGGCACGACCGGTGCGCCGATCCTCGCGAGCACGCCGGCGTACGTCGAGTGCACGCTCGAGAGCACCGTCGAGCTCGGCGACCACTCGGTCTTCGTCGGCAAGGTCGTCGACGCCGGCGTGACCAAGCAGCCCGAGGGCCGCGCCGACGACGCGACGCTCTGGCTGAAGGAGCTCGGCGACAAGCTCTTCTACGGCGGCTAGTCGAACCCGTACCGCCGGCGGTTGAGATCGACGAAGTCCGCGTCCGTCATCTCGCCGCCGGTGGCGACGTACTCCTCGTCGCTGACGCGGGTGCGCCCGCTCAGCACCTTGCGCGCGTCCTCACCGACGACGTGGCGCAGCTTCGGCGCATCCCCGAGCGCCGCGTCGTGGATCACCCGCGCGGCGTCCTCGGGCTGGCTCGGCGTCTTCACGAGCTGATAGAGGAGCAGGAGCCTTCGGACGTGCACCGCGTAGGGTGACGCGGGGTCGGTGAAGCGCCGCGCCTTCTTGAAGATCGGCGTGATGACCACGCCCGGCTCGACGATCGCCACGCGGATCCCGAGCGCGAAGACTTCCTGCGCGAGCGCTTCGCTCGCCGCTTCGAGCGCGTGCTTCGCCGCGCAGTAGTGGCCGTGGCCCGCGACCGCCACGCGGCCCCACACCGAGCTCACGTTGACGATGGCGCCGCCGCGCTGCGCGCGCATCGCCGGCAGCACGGCCTGCGTCATCCGGATGGCCCCGAAGTAGTTCGTCTCGAACATGGCCTTCGCGAAGTCGACGGGCACGTCGGCGATCGGTCCGCCGCCGCCGATGCCCGCGTTGTTGACCAGCACGTCGATCCGGCCGCTGCCGTCGAGGACCGCGCGCGCGGCCCGCGCCACCGACGCGTCGTCGTCCACGTCGAGCGTGACGATCCGCACCCGCGGCTTCTCGGCGTCGACGGCCGCCGCGAGCTCGGTGGCGGCGCTCGGAGCGCGGACACCGGCGTAGACGTCATGGCCCGCGCGCGCGAAGTGCAGCGCGGTCGCGAGCCCGATGCCGCTGCTGCTCCCGGTGACGAGGACGACGGCCATGCAGGTGCCTCCTAGCCCGGCGCGAGCAGCCCCAGCTGTCGCGATTGCGCGACGAGCTTACCGTCGGCGTCCCAGATCTCGAAATCCTCCTCGTGGTAGCCGCCGATCACGTGCCGGGTCACGACGCGGCACGCGAGCCAGCCCGGCGCCGGCCGCGCGCGCACGTGCACGGTGAGCTCGATCGTGGACGACGTGGGCTCGCCGATCTCGAGGATCGCGGGATACGCGGCATCGACGATCGCGACGAGCGCGATCGGGTCCGGCGCGCGGCCGTCCTTGAAGCGGATCCAGAAGCTCATGGTCGGGTCCCCGCTCGGCCGGCCTCGCATCCATCCGGGCCGCTCGGCCATGCGGTACTGAGCAACACGGCCCCGCGAGGTAATGCGCTAGCGTACCGTATCCGATCTCGGACATTGACCGCTGTTCGCGCCGACCGTACGATCCCGCCGATGGCGACCCAACTCGCCTACCGGCACTGGACGCGCAAGGAATACGACCGGCTGATCGAGCTCGGCGTCATCAAGCCGGACGAGCGGATCGAGCTCATCGGCGGGCAGATGATCGTCGCGGAGCCAAAGGGCAGTCCGCACTCGACCGCTGTCGGCTTGACCGCGGAAGCGCTCCGTGCGGCGTTCGGGCCGGGATGGGTCATCCGGGTGCAAGACGCCGTCGCGATCGCCGTTACAAGGGGAGCCTTTATGCCCGAGCGGCGCTCGAGGATTGCTGGATCGTCAACCTGCAGCGACGCGTCCTCGAGGTGTACCGCGAGCCGGTCGCCTCGCCATCCGCGCGTTTCGGATGGAGCTACGCAAGCGTTCGCTCCCTGAGAGAAAGCGCGACGGCCTCGCCGCTCGCCGCGCCGGCGGCGGTCATCGCCGTCGCCGACCTGCTTCCCTAGACCATCCACCTGACCGGAGAGCGACATGCCCAAGATCTTTCGCGTGTACAGCGGAGCCGACGGGAAATCGCACATCGCCGAGGAGCCGATGGACCTGAAGCCGTTCAAGGACGTCGAGGGCTCGTACGGTGAAGGCACGCCGATGCAGAGCGCAACGGGCATCGCGTTCCGGGTGTTCCCGCCGGGCTACGTCCTCCACTGGCACTGCGCGCCGCGCCGGCAGTATTCGATCACGCTCTCGGGCGCCGCGGAGATCGAGGTGGGCGACGGCACGGTGGCGCGCGTCGGTCCCGGCGACATCGTGCTCGCGGAAGATCTCACCGGCCAGGGCCACGTCACGCGCGTGGTGGGCACCGAGCCCCGACTCTCCGCGATCGTCCCTTTAACTTGAGGCCTTCGGCACTCGCGGAGGGCTCGGATTCACTCCGAGCCCGCAGCGGAGGGGGCTTGGGGGATCCGTCTCGGATCCCCCATGTCAATCAGTCGAACGTCAGGACCGTGCGGGCGACCTCGCCGGCCTTCATCGCGCGGAAGGCGTCGTTGATGTCGTCGAGGCGGCCGCGGCGCGTCACCATCTCGTCGAGCAGCAGGCGGCCCTGCCGGTAGAAGTCGAGGTAGCGCGGGATGTCGGTGCGGAAGCGGTTCGAGCCCATGCGCGACGTCTGCACCTTGCACTCCGGCCGGATCGCCATCCACGGGAACTCGATCGTCGCGTCCGGCGGCAGGACGCCCACGATCGTCGCCGTGCCGCGGATCGCGAGGCTCTCGATCGCCTGGCGCACGAGCGTGGTGTTGCCGACCGCCTCGAACGCGTGATCGACGCCCGCGCCGCCGGTGAGCGCGCGGATCGCCGCGACCGGATCGTCCTTGACGCTGTTCACCACGTCCGTCGCGCCGACGCGCCTGGCCATCTCGAGCTTGCCGTCGAATTGATCGACGCCGATGATCCGCCGCGCGCCGCCGATGCGCGCGCCCTGGACGATCGAGAGCCCGACGCCGCCGCAGCCGAACACCGCGACGGTCTGTCCCGCCTCGAGCCCGGAGCTGCGCAGCGCCGCGCCGACGCCGGTGAGCACGCCGCACCCGACGAGCGCGGCACGGTCGAGCGGCAGGTCCTGGTCGATCTTCACCACGGAGTTCTCGTGCAGGAGCATCCGCTCGGCGTAGCTTCCGATGCCCGCGAACTGCCGGAACGGCTCGCCGCGCTGCGAGATCCGCGGGGCCTCGCGATCCGGACGCGTGACGACGCCGCCGACGCACAGGTTCGGATGGCCCGACAGACATTGCTCGCAGGTTCCGCAGAAGCCGGAGAGACACGCGACGACGTGATCACCGGGTCGCACCGTCGCGACGTCGGCGCCGACCGCTTCGACGACCCCCGCGCCTTCGTGACCGAGCACGAACGGCCGGTCGAGCGCGTACCTGCCAAGGCCATCGACGACGTGCAGGTCGCTGTGGCAGACACCTGTGGCCACCGTGCGCACGACGACTTCGCGTCGCCACGGCTTGTCGACGTCGACGTCCTCGATCGTCAGGGGCGCGTGCACCTTCCGGAAGACGGCGGCTTTCATCCCTTTAACCCGCGGGCTCGCCGGCGTTCACGGCGAGGACCTGGCCCGAGATGCTCTTCGCCATGTCGCTGCAGAAGAACACCGTCGCGTCGACGATGTCGTCGGCCGTGACGAAGCGCTTGAGCGGGTTGCGCTCGATCATCGCCGTGCGCATCTGCTCGGGCGAGATCCCGCGCACCTCGGCCTGGCCCGCGATCACGCGGTCGATGCGGTCGCCCTCGACCGCGCCGGGCGCGACGCAGTTGACGCGAATCGTGGGCGCGAGCTCCAGCGCCATGCCGTACGTCATCCCCACCTGCCCCGCCTTCGACGCGCAGTAGCCGATGCGATACGGCAGGCCGCGACGCCCGGCACCCGAGGAGATGTTCACGATCGATCCGCCGCCCGCCTTGCGCATCTCCGGCACGACGAAGCGCGTGCAGAGATACGAGCTGGTCAAGCACGAGTCGACGGTGTAGCGCCAGTCCTCCATCGTGTACTCCTCGACCTTCTTCGTCGGACCGCCGTCGCCCGCGTTGTTGACGAGCGTGGTGATCTTGCCGAACGCCTTCACGCCGTCGGCGACCATCCGGCGGACCTGGTCTTCCTCCGCGGCGTCGCAGACGAGCGCGATCGCCTTGCCGCCCGCCTTGGTGACCTGAGCCGCCGTCTCCTTCACGAGATCCGCCGAGCGCGCCGTGCAGACGACGGCCGCGCCCTCCTGGGCGAAGCGTACGCTGAGCGCGCGGCCGATGCCCTTCGATGCGCCGGTGATGATCGCGACCTTGCCGTCGAGCAAACCCATCGATCTCTCCCGTCGAGTGATGATTTCTTCAGCGTCACGTCTTCGTCATGACTCCCGGATCGGATACGAAGGTGGGACGACCTCGTCGACGCCCTTGCCGGTCCAGTGCCACTGCGGGACCGCGTGCCAGAGCCGCTCGGCTTCCGCCTGGACGTCGCGGAGCAGCGCGGCTTCGTCCACGCGCACGGCCGTGCCGCCCTCGATCAGCGGCTGGCCGTCGACGATCACGGTCTCGACGTCGCTGCCGCTCCCACACTCCACCAGCGCCTTGATCGGATCGTGGACGGCGCCGTAGTGCATCTTCAACAGATCCACGACGATGATGTCGGCCTTCGCGCCCGGGACCAGGCGCCCGATGTCGTCGCGGCCGAGGTGGCGCGCGCCGCCGAGCGTCGCCGCGTCGAAGACGTCGCGCGGCTTGCCGACCATGAAGCTCTCGTCGGCCATGCGGCACATCAGCGCCGCCCACCGCATCTCGTGAACGATGTCCTGGGGATACGTGTCGGTGCCGAGCGCGATGTTGATGCCGCGCGCGCGGTACCGCGCGAAGGACTCGAACGTGATGCCCATCTTCGCGTACTTGTACGGCGCGTGGACCACGGTGGCGCCGGTGTCGGCGAGGATCTGCAGATCGTCGCCATAGGGGTAATGGCACCACGAGTGCGCGTTGTGGAAAACGCAGTGACCGAGGCCCGTGCGCTCCTTGAGGAAGCCGATCGAGTGCAGGAGCTGGATCGGCGTCTTGCCGTGCTGCTCGAGGATCTTGTGGAACTCGCGCTGGTTCATGGCCGTGTGGAACTGCACGGGGACGCCCAGCTCGTCCGCGGCCCGCCGCGCCTCGCGAAGCAGGTCGACCGTGCACGTGTCCATCTGGCCGGGATAGATCATGGCGCGAATGCGGCCGTCGTAGGCGCCGTCGAACTTCCGGACGTAGTCGATCGCGCGCGCGAGCCCGGCCTTCCCCTGCGCCTCGTTCCACTCCCACACGACGCGGTCGCCGTCGAACACGTACTCCGCCGAGCGGAAGCCGGGTCCGAGGTACGCGCGCACGCCGAGATCGCCGACGAGCTTCGTGAACGCTTCGGGACCGCCGGGCATCGTCCCGACGTCGAGGATCGTCGTGGCCCCCGCGCGCACGGCGGACCACATGCCATACCGGCCACCGATCTCCGCGTTGGCCATGGTGCGCGGCGGCTGCGCGCCGCGGCGCGGCGCCACGTAGCCGATGAAGTTGCTGCCGAAGTAGTCCGCCTTGCCGTCCGCGATGAACACGGTCTGGCCGGCGTTGACCGCGGCATGGAGGTGACAGTTGATGAACCCGGGCGAGACCAGCTTGCCCGTGGCGTCGATCGTGCGATCGACCGCGCCGTCGAACGCGCGCCCGACGTGCACGATCCGATCGTCGTCGAAGACGACGCTGCCATTCGGGATCAGCTCGTGGCTACGCCCGTCGAACCCGACGACCCACCCGCCCCGAATCAGTGTGCGCATGGTCGGACCTCACTGGCCCTTCGGCAGGAACTCGTAGTGTCGATGCGAAGTCTCATCGCAGCCCGCGTATGCTAGCATCCGCCCCGCGCGTCCGTCAGCGCCGGGTGATGACGACGTCTCTGCCTCGCCTCGCTTGGACGTTCCTTCAGATCGGGACGCTTTCGTTCGGTGGGCTAGGGGTCGCGTTGACGCTGATCGAGAAGTTGCTCGTCACGCGGCTGGGAGTCGTCAGTGCCCGCGACGTCGCCGACGCATTGACCCATACCAAGCCGTTGCCCGGCTCGACGGTCGTGCAGGTCGTCGGCTATCTCGGCTGGCGGCTCCGCGGCTGGACCGGCTCGGCGACCGCGACGGCAAGCTTCGTCCTGCCGTCCGCGATCTCCATGGGCCTCCTCGCCTACGGCTACGCCGCGGCCTCGGACTTTCCGGGCTTCGAGTCGGTCCGCCGCGGCATCGTGGCCGTCGTGACCGCGCTGCTGCTCGGGACGATGGCGCGCCTCGCCCGCCAAGCCTTGAGCGGCCACGTCGCGCGCGCGGTCGCGCTGTGCGCGTTCGTCGTCGGCGTCGCATTCCCACGATCGTCGCCGTGGGTGGTCGCCACCGCCGGACTCATCGGGTTCCTGGTGGTACGGGACACCGGTCGTGGTCCACGCTGAGCTGTTTGCCCGCTTCGTGCTGGTCAGCCTCCTGGCCTTCGGCGGCGGTCAAGCTGCCCTGCCCCTGGTCGAGCGGATGGCCGTCGAGGACACGGGATGGCTCGCGCCGGCGACATTCGCCTCGGCCGTCGCGTGCAGCTACATCACGCCGGGTCCGATCCTGAGCGTGGCGACGTTCGTCGGTTACCACGTGAGCGGCATCAGGGGCGCCTTCGCCGCCACGCTGGGCGCGTTCCTGATGCCGTGGATGCTCGCGACGACGGTGGCACGGCAGATCGCGCGCTTTGTCGATCATCGCGGCTTGCGCTCGTTCGGCGCCGGCGCGACACCCGCCGTCATCGGCCTGCTCGGGGTGACGGCGCTCGATCTCGGTCGCGACGCCCTCGTGGGCTGGCCTCAGGTCGCGATCGCCACGGGCGCGCTCCTGTTCGGAGCGCTGACCCGGATTCATCCGGTCGCCCTGCTCGCCGCCGGCGGATTGGCGGGCTGGCTGATCGGCTGACCTCAGGCGGTGTGCTGCAGCTCAGCTTCCAGCTCGACCTGGACCTGCTGGAACTCCGCTTCGAGCGCGTCGATCTCTGCGATCGACTTGGGACAGTCGCCGGCGCGCGCCTGGGCCTCGAGCTCCTTGCAGAGGTCGGCCAGGCTCGTCGCGCCGAGATTGGCGCTCGCCGACTTCAGGCTGTGTGCCGCCTGGCGGATGGCCTCGGCGTCGCGCTGCTCCATTCCCGCGCGCATGGCGCTGAGGAGCTGCGGCGTCGTCGTCAGATAGACCTCGATCACCTTGCCGAGCATGCTGGGGCTGCCGGGCCGGTCGAGCGCGCGAATCTGCTCGAGCGCACGCGGATCGAGGCTTCGCGCGCCGGCGTCGTTCTTGGATTCGGACGCGGTCATGGCCACCTCCACAGTGTTGGGCTGCGCGACGGACGCCGCCGCCGCGGCTCTCGCCGGCTCCGCGGCCGCCGCGAGCGACACCCGACGGGACAACGCAGCGCGGAGCTTCTCGAGCGTGAACGGCTTCGCGATGTAGTCGTCCATCCCCGCAGCGAGACAGGCCTCGCGGTCCTGGACGAACGCGTTGGCCGTGAGCGCGATGATCGGCAGATGCTTCGCCTTCGAGCGCGTTTCGCGATCCCTGATGGTCGCGGTGGCGACGAGGCCGTCCATCTCCGGCATCTGCACGTCCATCAGCACCGCGTCGAACGCGGTCTGCTCCACCGCCCTGACGGCGGCGATGCCGTTGCCGACGACGGTCACGCGGCACCCGAGGTTCTCCAGCATGCTCTTCGCGAGCTCCTGGTTGACCGGGTTGTCCTCGGCCACGAGGACGTGCCCGGACAGCAGCGGCCCGACGCCGTTGCGCCGCGTCGTCTCCTGGAAGGGATCCTGGAGCGCCGCCCCGATGACCTGCACGAGCGTGCGCTGCAGCTCGCGGGCGCGCACGGGCTTCGTGATCACGCACGTGATGCCCGGACGGTTCGCCCACTCGCTGTCGACCGACGTCAGCAGCACGACGCGCAGCGCGGCCAGCGACGGATCGAGGCTGATCGCCCGGGCCGCGCTGAGGCCGTCCATCTGCGGCATGTGCTGATCCATGATGACCACGTCGTATGCGGTGCCGTGGGCGGTCGCCGCGCGCAGCGTCGCGAGGGCTTCGCGGCCGTCGTGCGCCGTCGCGCACACCATGCCCCAGCGGCCGCACTGTTCCTGCAGGATCTCGCGGTTCGTCGCGTTGTCGTCGACGATCAGCACCCGGAGCCCCTGCAAGTCCGCGCTGGGGCTCGGCCGTCCGGGGACGGTGCCTGCGACGCGGCCGAACGAGGCGGTGAACGAGAACGTCGAGCCTTCACCGGGCGCGCTCGTGACACCGAGCCGACCGCCCATCAACTCGACGAGACGCTTCGCGATGGCCAGTCCGAGGCCCGTGCCGCCGAACTGGCGCGTCGTGGAGCCGTCCGCCTGCGCGAACGACTGCGCGAACGACTCGAAGACGTGGTCCTGGAGGTGCTCGGGGATGCCGATGCCCGTGTCGCTCACCTCGAACCGGACGAGCATGCTGTCGACCATGGACTCGACGAGCGTGACGCGGACGACGACCTCGCCCTCGGACGTGAACTTGATCGCGTTGCTGAGGAGGTTCGCGAAGATCTGACGGAGCCGGAGCGGGTCGCCCTGCACGGTCGCCGGCACGTCGTCCTCGAGCGCGCAGACGAGCTCGAGACCCTTGCGGTGGCTCCGCTCCGCGAAGAGGCTGACCGTCTCCTCGACGAGCGCGCGCAGATCGAACTGCGTGAGCTCGAGGTCGAGCTTGCCCGCCTCGATCTTCGAGATGTCGAGGATGTCGTTGATGATGCTGAGCAGGAGCTCGCCGGACTCCCGCGCCATCGTCGCGTAGTGCCGCTGACGCGCGTTGAGGTCGGTGAGCAGCAGCAGCTCCGTCATGCCGAGCACGCCGTTCATGGGCGTGCGCAGCTCGTGGCTCATCCTCGCGAGGAACTGGCTCTTGGCGCGGCTCGCGCTCTCCGCGAGCTCGCGCGCGCGCTCGAGCTCGGTCGCACGCGCGCTGAGCTCCTGCGCCTGCCCGTCCGAAAGGTTCTTTGCCTCGCGCAGCTCGTCGAACGTCGCCTGCTGCACCTGCTCGTAGGTCTGCAGGCGGGCGCCCATGTCGTCGATGCTGCGCGCGCGCTGGCCCATGGAGTCCTTGAACGGCGTGTGGATCCGGTAGCCGAAGTTGCCGCGGCCGAACTCCTGGGTCGCGGTGAGGATCGCCGTGAGGTGGCGCTTGAACGTCGAGCTCAGCAGGATGCTCATGAGCAGGCCGGTGAGGGCGGCGACGATCGCGCCGACGGTCAGGCCGATCGTCGTGTGCTTCGCCGAGCGCAGGATCCCCTGGTTCGCCGTCTCGATGAGCTCGGACGTGCGGTAGGCGTAGAAGATCGCGCGATCGACGGCGTCGTCGATGATGACCTCGATGTCCTTGAACGCCTTGGCCGCCGTCTCCTGGGCCGGGTCGTCGACGCCGGACTCGAGGAAGACGTAGAGCGCGGTCCGCAACCGCTTCTCCTCGGTGCGGAGCTTGGTCACGCCCTCGGCCTCGACGACCGTGAGCGGCAGCCGCTCGATCTGCGCGAGGAGGCTGCGGATGTTGTTGAGCTGCTGGATGAGGTGCCCCATGTCCTTGCGCAACGACTCCGAGTGCTTGGCACGGTAGAAGTCGGCGCCGACCATCGCGAAGCGCAAGGCCATCTGGTGAACTGCCGCTCCTTCGCTTCGGCCTGCTCGACCTTCTGGTGAACCTCCCGCACCACGCGCCGCAAGCTCGTGACGGCGAAGAACGCGCCCACGATCACGATCGCCAGCAGCGTCCAGATGCCGAGCCGGCGCGCGGTGCTGAAGGAGATGCTCATCGAGCCGTCCTCGCCCCGAAGCTGAGGAACAGCTTGTCGAACGCGTCGCCCGTGCGATACAGCGGGCGCGACCATTCCTGGTGCGGCGTGTCCATGGCCATCGCGTAGCAGCTCACCGCGAAGAGGTACACGTTGCCCGGCGTGAACGCGACGTCGTCATCGTGGCCGGTCTTGAGCTTGCGGCCGAACTCGATCGTCCACTGCCCCTTCGCCCACACGCCCTTCGCCCGGATGTCGCCGCGGCTGCCCGACGGCGGGCGGGGGGAGAACTGATCGACCTTCTCGCCCTTGTGCTCGAAGTACATGTGGTTGTTCCAGGGCGGCTTGCCTTCGTCGCCGTAGCGATCGAAGTAGAGCGTTCCGTGACGTGGCGTGGAGATCTTCCGCGCGCTGGGGCTCGGCTTCGTGGAGATGCTCTGGCCCTTGTCGTCCGCGTAGCCCGAGGGGTTCGACCGGTGCGCCTTCCAGAACCAGATGTCGGCCACGTGCGGCTCGGGCTCGCGGAGCCGGAGGTTCACGGTGTTGCCAGACATGCTGAACTTGAAGATGAAGACGTCCTCGCGGTCCATCCCCTCGCGATAGATCTCTTCCTTCTTGTCCCAGACCCACGTCTTGTGCGTCTCGTGCGGGATCTCCTCCGGGAACGTCACGAGGAAGAAGACCTCGTCCTTCGTGTGAACCGAGCGCAGCGTAATCGGGCGCTGTGACGAGAAGTCGAGCGTCGTGATCGGCGTCGCGCCGCCCCAGACACCCTCCTCCACCTTCCCGTCGATCACGGGCGCCGCGGTGACGGGCGCCGACACGAGGGTCATCTCGCGCGGCTCGCGCCTCGGCGCGACGTAGTTGCGATACTTGTCGGTCGTTTGCCCGGGAAGCGCCATCCCGCCGTCTTCGTTCTCGCCGGCCTTCCCGGCGGCCGGAGCGACCGCCACCGGAGTGGCCGCGACCGGAGCGCTCGTCGGCGGCTTCGACACTTTCGGCGCCTCGGGCTGCGCGTCGTTGCAGCCGCCGACGGCGACGAGACCGAGACACAGAGCGAGCACGGACGTGCGAAGCCTCATCGCTGGTCTCCTTTCGTCTGGTCTACCGGCGCTTGAGCCAGTCCATCCAGCCGGGCGAGGCCTGGCCGCTGCCCGACTTCTTCGCTTCCGCCGACCACACTTCCGGCTGCACGACGCCCACGTAGGTGAACGTCCCGTCGCCCTTCGGCTTGAAGACGTGCGCGACGCCCTCCGGCTTGGGCCACACGCCGACCGCTTCCTGGAGGTTCGCGGTGTGCGAGACGAGGCCGATGTTCGTGCCCTGCGCGGGCACGGTCGCGAGCAGATCGAGGAGCTGCGAGGTCACGTTGCCGCGGTCGGCCGTGCGAAGGTGAATGGCGAAGTGCAGGGCCTTCGACGGCGTGCCCTTGCCGAAGATGTGGCGCGCGGTGTCGAGGCAGCGGCAGTACGGGCTCGAGAACACGTCGCCGACGGGGATCCGCAGGGCCCTGAACGCCCCGCCGATCTCCTTCGTCTGGGCCACGCCCGCGTCCGAGAGATTGCGCTGGCGCACGCAGTCGCTGAGGTCGGCGTCCGAGACGTCCTTCTCGCCGCTCTCGCTGGTGATCCCGGGACGGAAGTAGATGACGTAGCCGCCCTTCTGAAGCTCGGAGATCAGCGCCGAGCCGCTCAGCTTCGGTGACGTGTCACCGACGAGCTGGCCCGCCGACAGCCCCGCCGGGGCGCCGGCCACGAGGAGCAGCGCGACGGCGCACGGCATGAGCGCGCGAATCGGTGACGGCGCATGTCGTTCCATGACGTTCTGACCCTTCCGGACCACGCAGTTTGGCTGCTGGTAGACGCGGTCCCTCGCCACGCGTATCGGCCGCGCCGCGCCCGGGCATGAGCGCCAGAGAAACTTTTTCCGTCTGCTCATGCTTCGAGCATTCGGGCCGATGATGCAAGGGACGGCAGCACGCCCGCGTGCCGCTATCTCAGCGTCGCGAAAGGAGTCGCCCGTGCGGGACGAAGAGCTCGACGTTCGACGCAGGTCGGGGCATTCCGAGGTCGACCGGACCCACAAGCATCGCCCGCGTCCGGAGACCGATCGCCACCACGGCCCACGGCGCCCCGCGAGCGACCTGCCGCACACGCTCGGCAAGGTCAGCCTGGACGAGATCCTCGAGCGCAATCCGAAGGCGGATCGGCGCCGTGCTTCGCGCAGCGCCAAGGCGCGGCTGTTCGTCACCGTCTGTCACTGGTCGATGACGCTGCTCCTCGCGCTGAACCTTTTGTCGGGTATGCGAATCGGGTGGGGCTACGAGGAAAGTCCGTTCGGCGGCCTTCACATGGGGATGTGGTCGAAGGTCCTCGCGACCGTCTCGCCCGCCGGGGCGATGTTCGGGATCAACCTGATCGTCCTGCACGTGTGGTCGGCGTTCCTGATGCTGCTCGTCGCGGGCGTCTACGTTGGCTACCTCTTCAAGTCGGGCACCGCCCGCAAGCTGCGCATCTCGCGCTCCGACCTCCGGAAGCTCGTCGACGGACTGCGCCACCGCCGCTTCTTCAAGAGCAAGCCCGCGCTGTGGTCGACGTCGCGGACGTCTCCGTCAAGGCCGTGCACGACGGCGCGCACGTCTACTTCCAGTTCCAGTGGACGGATCCGGACGTCAGCTACAAGCGCTACCCGCTGCTCAAGACCGAGCAGGGCTGGAAGGTGCTCCAGACCGCGCTCGAGAACGCGGACGAGAACCGCTACTACGAAGACAAGCTGTCGATGTACATCACCAAGGTCCGCAACGGCAGCTGTGCCTCGACGTGCCACCTCGGCGCCGGCCCGCTGAGCGCCACGGGTGACAAGCACGGTCTGCACTACACGACCGACGGCACCCCGGGCGACATCTGGCACTGGAAGTCCGTGCGCACGAATCCGGTCGGTGAGCTCACCGGCGAGCCGGGCTACGTGGACGACCAGCACATCGGCCCCGCGCAGCCGATCAAGGCCGGCGAGCGCTATACGGGCGGCTACTACGCCGATCCCGACCAGGGCGGCGGCTACGCGTACAACTTCATGAAGGTCGACGCGAAGAAGCCGCTGCGGGACACGTACGTCGTTCCGAAGTTCCTGCCGCCGCCGCTCGGCGCCGCCGTCCACGTGAACCCCGATGCGAGCACGTCGGAGTTACGGCCGGATCTGGTGGATCCACAAGGCGGAGGCGATTCCGTACACGAAGGAGGCGGACACGTTCCCGGTCGGCACGCTGATCCCGAACATCGTGATCGGCCCGCTGACCGGCGACCGCGGCCACGTCCGGGGCAAGGCGCAGTGGAAGGACGGACGCTGGACGCTCGAGACCCGTCGCGCGCTCGACACCGCCAGCAAGTACGACGTGCCGTTCGTGCCCGGCGAGCCGGTCTACATCACCGTCGCGCTCTACAACCGCGTGCAGACCCGGCACAGCGAGCACATCAAGCCGGTGCGCGTGGTCCTGCAGCCGTAGGCATCGCGAACAAAGGAGGAGAACGACATGCGGAAATACGTGATCGCCCTCGTCGCCGCCCTGGCCCTCGCGGCGCTGGCGCCCGCCCTGCAGGCGTCGAGCATGGAGCCCGTGACGCTGCCCGGCAGCGGCGACCTCACCGACCTGCTCCGCGAGCTGGTCGCGCACTACACCGCGCAGTATCCGGACCGCAAGGTCGTCGTGCCGAACTCGATCGGCTCGGACGGCGGCGTGCGCGTCGTCGGCACGGGCGAGTTCCCGATCGGGCGCGTGGCGCGCAAGCCGACGCCCGAGGAAGTCGCGAAGTACGGAGACTTCAAGTACCTCGAGTTCGCGCGCGTGCCCGTCGCGTTTGTGGTGGGCGCGAAGGCCGGCGTGCGTGACCTCTCGGAGGCGCAGATCTGCGATCTCTACAGCGGCAAGGTGACGAACTGGAAGCAGGTGGGCGGCAACGACCTGCCGGTCGAGGTGCAGGCGCGCCCCGAGGACGGGTCGAACATGAAGGCGATCCGCCAGCACATGGCGTGCTTCACCAAGCTCGAGATCACGGGGGCCGCGCACCCGAACCTCCGCAACCCCGATCTGGTCGAGTCGATGAAGAAGTTCCCCGGCGCGATCGGCTTCATGCCGCTCAGCGAGGCCGAGATGCACCGCTTCCAGACCGTGACGGTCGGTGGCGTCGCTCCGACGAAGAAGAGTACAAGCTCGGCATCGGGCTCGGCTTCGTCTACAAGACCGACTTCACGCCCGGCATGAAGGCGTTCCTCGACTTCCTCAAGACCGACATTGCGCGCACGATCATGCGCAAGACCAACCACGTTCCGGTCGAGGGCTAGAAGGAATGAGCGACGCGAAGCCCCTTGTCCTGGTGGTGGACGACGACGCGGCATTGCAGATGCTCGCGCGCGCCGCGCTGGAGCAGGACGGCTTCGCGGTGGAAGCGGCGACCGACGGGGCGGCGGGCGTGGAGGCGTTCTCCCGCTGCCGCCCCCGACATCGTCCTCCTGGACGTCAACATGCCGAAGGCCGACGGCTTCTCGGTCTGCGGCCAGATCCGGCAGATGCCCGAAGGCGCGAACACCCCCGTGATGATGATGACCGGCGCCGAGGACGTCGACGCGATCCACAAGGCCTACGAGGTCAGCGCCACCGACTTCATCACCAAGCCCCTGAACTGGGTGCTCCTCGGCTATCGCCTGCGGTACGTGCTGCGCGCCGCGCGCACGCGCGAGAACCTGGCGGTCAGCGAGGCGAACCTCCGCGAGCAGGCGGTCGTGCTGCAGGCGCGGAACGCCGAGCTCGACAGCTTCGCGTGGGCGCTCTCGCACGACCTCAAGACGCCGCTCGTGAGCCTGCAAGGGATGGCCGGCCTCCTCGTCGAGGAGTGCAGCGACGAGATCGGCGAGCAGGCGCAGCACTACGTCGGGCGCATCGCGGCCACGGTCGGCGAGATGGGCGCGCTCCTGAGCAACGTGCTCGCGCTGTCGCGGATCGGCCGCGAAGAAGGCGCGATCGAGAAGGTCTCGCTCGACGAGGTCGCGGACCTGTCGATCGAGCGTCACGCGGCGACGATCCGGAAGCGCGACGTGAAAGTCACGCGCGGCGAGCTCGGCGAGGTGCGCGGGCTCCGCGTGCAGCTCGAGCAGGTCTTCGGCCACCTCGTCGGCAACGCCGTGAAGTACCTGGGCCCGGTGGCGGAGGCGTCGATCGAGATCGGCCGGCGCGCGGACAGCGGTGTCGTCGAGTATTACGTGCGCGACAACGGCATCGGCATCGATCCCGCGTACCACGCCAAGATCTTCGAGCCATTCCAGCGCCTCAAGGAGCTGCCGGTGGACGGCACGGGCGTCGGCCTCACGATCGTCAAGAAGATCGTGGACGGCGTCGACGGACGGCTGCGCGTCGAATCGGCCCGGGGCAAGGGCGCGACGTTCTGCTTCACGTGGCCGCAGACGTCGTGACGACGCGAGGCAAGCTCGACATCCTCCTGGTCGAAGACAATTCCGACCACGCGCGTTTCGTCCTGCGCGCGCTCCAGGAAAACACCGGGGTTCGGACGTCGCGGGTGAAGGAGGGCGAGGCCGCGCTGGATTTCCTCCGTCGTTACGTCGAGGAACGGCACACGGCACCCGCACGGCCCCTCGTCGTGCGGAAAGAGGCGATCGCGGCCGCCTGTCGCGCGGGAGCGAACGGGTACGTCACCAAGCCGTTGAAGCTCGGCGAGTTCGTCGAGAAGCGGACGTCGCTGGTCCGGCACTGGACGTTCACGAGCGAGATTCCCGCCGCGTAGTCACACGAGCCCGAGCGCCGCGCCGCCGAGCGCGGCGATCACGACGACGAGCCACGCCGGGAGGTTCCAGAGCGCGAGCAGCGCGAACGTCACGAGCGCGAGCGCGACGTCCGCCGGCGCGGTGATCGCGCTGGTCCAGACGGGATGGTAGAGCGCCGCGAGCAGGAGCCCGACCACCCCGGCGTTGATGCCGCGAAGCGCCGCCTGGAACGCGGGACGCGTGCGGAGCGCGCTCAAGAACGGCAACGCGCCCACGACCATGAGGAATGTCGGAAGGAAGATGGCGCCGAGCGCGAGCGCGGCGCCCGCGATGCCGTTGGGCGGCCGATGCATCACCGCGCCGAGGTACGCTGCGAACGTGAACAATGGCCCCGGCACCGCCTGGGCGGCGCCGTAGCCCGCGACGAACTCTTCGTTGGTCACCCACCCTGAAGGAACGACTTCCGCCTGCAACAGCGGCAGCACGACGTGTCCACCGCCGAACACCAGCGATCCGACGCGGAAGAAGCTGTCGAAGACGTCGAGCGCCGGGCTCGGCGAGGCCTGGCGAATGACGGGCAACAGGAGGAGGAGCGCGAAAAAGATCGTGAGCGACGCGACGGCGGTCCCCCGGCCGACCGTCGTGGCAAGCGCGACGCGCTCGTCGTGGCGTGAACCGCCGAGCAGGCGCCAGCCCACGAGACCGGCGAGGGCGATCACGAGAACTTGCCCCGGCGCGCCCGGCCAGGAGAGGACGATGATCGCCGCGGCGAGCGCGAGTGTCGCGCGTTCCCGATCGGGAGCGAGCGAGCGCGCCATGCCCCAGACGGCATTCGCCACCACGGCGACGGCGGCGATTTTCAGCCCGTGCAGCCACCCCGCATCGCTGACACCCAGCCGCTGCAGCCCGAACGCGAAGACCACCAGCGCGATGGCGGAGGGCACGGTGAAGCCGAGCCACGCGGCGACGGCGCCCGGCAGTCCCGCGCGGAGAATCCCGATGGCGACGCCGACCTGGCTGCTGGTCGGTCCTGGCAGGAACTGACAGAGGGCGACGAGGTCGGCGTACGCGTCCTCCGTGAGCCATTTGCGCCGCCGCACGTATTCCTCGCGGAAGTATCCGAGGTGCGCGACGGGTCCACCGAACGAGGTGAGTCCGAGCCTCGTCGAGACCGCGAGAACTTCCAGAACGGACCCACGACCGCTCATCGTTCACCTCGCTCACGGCGAACCACGCGAGGACTATATCCGCTTCGCGCTCACGTTCCGATCGGCGCGGGCATCGCCGGCAAGGGAGCGGCGCCTGCGTCGGTGGGCAACGACCGGGGGCGAGGTCGCCGCCAACCAAGCCCGCGTGTCTTTCCGTGTGGTAGCATCCGGCCGCTCATTCGTGAGACGGGGGATCAGCCATGCGCACGCTTTCGGTGACGGTCATCGCCGCGGTCATCCTGCTGTCGTCGCCCCTTGCCGTCCACGCCCAGAGCGACAAAGCCGCGCTCGACGCCGTCGCCAACGCGCTCGGCGCCGACCGCGTGACGTCGATCGCCTACGAGGGATCCGGGGTGATCCACGCCGTCGGTCAGAGCGCGACACCGGGCGGGCCGTGGCCACGCTTCAACCTCAAGAGCTCCTCGCGCTCGCTCGACTATGACACCGGCGCGATGCGCGACGTCATCGTGACGACCCAGGCCGAGAATCCGCCGCGCGGTGGTGGCGTCCAGCCGGCGCGCGGTGAGCGCCGGCAGGAGTTCGTCCTGCGTGGCGATCATGCCTGGAACATGGTGGGCGACGCCGCCGTCCCCGCGCCGATCACCGTCGCCGACCGGCAGTTCCAGCTCTGGGCGACGCCCCACGGCATCGTGAAGGCCGCGCTCGCCGGCAAGGGCTCGATGCAAGGCCGCACGATCACCGTCGCCGTGCCGGAGCGCTTCAAGGCCGAGGCGCTCGTCAACGACCAGAACCTCATCGAGAAGGTGGTCGGGACGGTGCCGAACGCGGTGCTCGGCGACATCCGGACGGAGATCGTCTACGGCGACTACAAGGACTTCGGCGGCGGGAAGTTTCCGACGAAGATCCGCCAGTCCTCCGGCGGGCATCCGAGCGCCGACGTCGTCGTCACCGACGTGCAGCCGAACGTCGTCTTCGACGCCGCGGTCCCCGCCCCGGTGCGGCAGACGCCGCAGCCCTACGCGCGCGTCGCGAGCCAGATGGTGGCGGACGGTGTCTGGTACATCACGGGCGGCACGCATCACAGTGTGCTGATCGAGATGAAGGACTACGGCATCGTGGTGGAAGGACCGCTGAACGACGAGCGCGCGTTCGCGGTCATCGGCGAGGCGCGCGCGCTGCCGCCGTCGAAGCCGATCCGCTACGTGGTCGTGAGCCATCATCACTTCGATCACCTCGGTGGCATCCGCGGCTTCGCCGCGCGCAACGTCACCGTGATCACGCACGAGAGCGCCCGGGAGTTCGTCGGCCGAGCCCTCGCGGCGCGCGCCACGGTGAGGCCGGACGCGCTCGCGAAGGCGGGGCGCACGGGCTCGGTCGAAGGTGTGAGAAGCCGCCGGGTGCTCGACGACGGCACGCGGACGGTCGAGATCCACCACATCGCCGGCAATGGCCACGCCGACGATCTCCTGATGGTCTACCTGCCGAAGGAAAAGCTGCTCGTCGAGGCCGACGTCTTCACACCGCTCGCGCCGAACGTCGCGCCGCCGACGCCGCCGAGCCCCTATACCCTCGGCTTCGCCGATCATCTCCGTAAGCTCAAGCTGGACGTGGCGCAGATCCTGCCGCTCCACGGCCGGATCGTGCCGTACGGCGAGCTCGACCGGACGATCGGACGGTAACGCATGCAGCTCGATCCGCGGACGCTCGACCCCACGTCGGTCTACAAGCTGCTCATCAGCTCGGTCGTCCCCCGCCCGATCGCGTGGGTTTCGAGCGTCGACGCGGACGGGGTCAGGAACCTCGCGCCGTTCAGCTACTTCATGGCGATCACCGACACGCCGCCGACCATCGCGTTCTCGTGCTCGGCGCGCGAGACCGGAAAGAAAGACACGTTGAGGAACGTCGAAGCCGTCGGCGAGTTCGTCGTCAACATCGTCGACGACGACTGTGCCGAGCGGATGAATCTCTCCTCGGGCGACTACCCGGCCGACGTCGACGAGTTCCTCGTCACAAGACTCACGCCCGTGCCGAGCGCGGTGGTGACGGCGCCGCGCGTGGCGGAGGCGCCGATCAACATGGAGTGCCGCGTGGTGCAGATCCTGCCCGTCGGCAAGAAGGCCCACCTCGTGCTGGGCGAGATCGTCCAGTGGCACGTGCGCGACGACGTCTACGATCCGAAGACCGGCCGCCTCGACATGCACGCGCTCCGTCCGCTCGGCCGGCTCTGCGGCAACCTCTACAGTCACATCCACCAGATCTTCGAGATGAAGCGCCCGAATCCCGACTACCGCGGATGACGATGCACGACCTCGTCGTCGAGAACGCCACGGTCGTCGACGGGCTCGGCGGCGCGGCGCGCGCGGGCGGCGTCGCCGTGCAGGACGGACGCATCGTCGCCGTCGGGACGGACCTGGGCGCCGCGCGCGAGCGCGTCGACGCGCGCGGCCTCGTGCTGGCGCCCGGCATCGTCGACATCCACACCCACTACGACGCGCAGCTCACGTGGGATCCCTTCGCCACGCCCTCGACCGCGCTCGGCGTCACCACGGTCGTGATCGGCAACTGCGGCTTCACGATCGCGCCGTGCCGCCCCGCGGACCGCGACCTGACCCTGCGCAACCTCACGCACGTCGAAGGCATGTCGCTCGACGCGCTCCGCGCCGGCGTGCGCTGGGACTTCGAGACCTATCCGCAGTTCCTGGACGCGATGGAGCGGCGCGGCGTCGTGCCGAACGTCGGCTCGTTCGTCGGCCACTCGTCGGTACGCACGTACGTGCTCGGTGAGGACGCGACGAAGCGTCCGGCGACCGAGGCCGAGATCGCCGAGATGCGCCGCCTGGTGGTCGAAGCGATGCATGCCGGCGCCATCGGCTTCGCCACCTCCACGCTCGAGCAGCACAACGGCGAGAACGGCATCCCGATGCCGTCGCGCCTCGCCGACGAGCGCGAGATGCTGGCGCTCACCGGCGCGCTCGGCGAGGCAGGCCGCGGCGTCTTCATGCTCACCAAGGGCATGACGTCGACGATCCCCTGGCTCGAGAAGATCGCGGCGAACAACGCGCGCCCGGTGATGATCGCGGCGATGTTCGTCGACCCGGGCGATCCCACGCGCGTCTTCCGCGAGCTCGCCGAGATCGACGCCGCGCGGAGCCGGGGGCGTGAGCTCTGGGCGCAGGTGGGCTGCTTCCCGCTCGGCATGGAGTTCGCGCTGCGGCACCCCTACCCGCTCGAGGCGTTCCTCGCGTGGCGGCCGGCCATCCAGGCGAAGGACGAAGCCGACTACCGCCGGGTGCTCGCCGACCCGTCGTTCCGCAAGCGTCTGAAGGACGAGGCCGCGACCACGGGCGTTCCCAACCGGTTCAGCAACAAGACGTGGCCGCACCTCACGATCATGGCGGTCACGCGGCCCGAGCATCGCCATCTCGTCGGCAAGACCATCGGCGAGCTCGCGCGCGAATCCGGCCGCGACCCCTTCGACGTCTTCCTCGATTTCGGCCTGGACGGCGAGCTGGACGCGATGTTCGACTGCCGGCTCTTCAACACCGACGAGGACGAGGTGAAGAAGCTCCTGCGTCACCCGCACGCGGCCGTCGCGCTCTCGGACGCCGGCGCGCACCTGTCGTTCCTCTGCGACGCCGGCTTTGGCCTCCACCTCTTCGGCCACTGGGTGCGCGAGCGCGGCGACCTGACGCTCGAGGAAGCGGTGAAGCGCGTCACGAGCGACGTCGCCTCGGCCTATCGCATCACGGACCGGGGCCGGCTGGTCCCCGGCGCGTGGGCCGACCTGCTGCTCTTCGATCCGAAGAGCGTCGCCCGTGGCCCGAAACGTCGCGTGCACGACCTGCCGACGGGCGCCGATCGTCTCGACACGCCCGGTCTCGGCGTCCACGGCGTGTGGGTCAACGGCACGCGAACCGTCGACGAGAAGGGCTTGATCGCGGAGTGCGGCCGTCCGGGCTTCGTCCTCCGCGACTGCGGCGACTGACGCCCTGGGGACGGAGCAACCTCACCGTAGGATATCTTCCTGGGACAGCGCGGCGCGTGGGAAGATGGTCGCGATGAGCTCGACCGAGCGCTCGCGATGGCCCATCGCGCGCTACCGCCTCGGCGAGGAGCCTTCCGACGACCTTTCGGAGCGCACGACGCCCGCCGAGCGCATCGCGATGATGTGGGCGCTCTCGGAAGCCGCCTGGAAGATCGCGGGGCGCCCCTTGCCGACGTACGAGCGTCGCAACATCCCGGGCGTGCTCTTCCGTCGGGGAACACCACGCCCATCCGACGATGACGCTTGAGGGCCTGAACGAGGATTTTCGCGACCTGCTCGTCCTTCTCGCTGATCTCGGTGTCGAGTTCCTCGTCGTCGGTGCCTACGCGCTCGCGTTCCATGGGGCTCCCCGGGCCAGCGGCGACATCGACGTCTTCGTCCGGCCTTCCGAGGACAATGCCCGACGCGTCTTCGAAGCCTTGCGACGCTTCGGCGCGCCGCTGCAAGCCGCGGGCGTCACCGCCGCGGAGTTCGAACAGGCGGGGATGGTCTCTCAGCTGGGACTTCCGCCGCGCCGCATCGATCTGCTCACGGAGTCTCTCGGGCGTCGGTTTCGACGAAGCGTGGGCCTCTCGGGTGGACGCCGAGGTCGACGGTCGCACGGTCTTCTTCATCGGACGCGACGCGCTCCTGAAGAACAAGGCGGCGACGGGCCGGCCGAAGGACATCGCCGACATCGCGCGATTGTCGAAGATGGGGGGCCCGAGACGACCTCCCCACGCCCCCGACGCTGCGGGCCCGGAATAATCCGGGCCCTCCGCGAGTGCCCTAGTCGAGCGGCCGGAACGGCGGAGGTGCGCCGTCCGTCCACCGGTCGGGCACGATGCCGACCGCCTCGATGAAGCGTTGCCAGCCGCTCGCGAACCCGATCGTCATTCCGAGGTCGAGGATCTCGTCCTCGGTGAAATATTGCTTGAGCTCCGCCTCCAGCGCGGGACCCAGCGTGGTCGGCGCGGGGCCCGTCATCCGGTCCGCGAAGCGCAGCGCGACCTTCGTGCGCTCCGGCAGGTCCGACTGCTCGTAGTCCGCGAGCTTCGCCACCAGGTCTTCCGTCGCGCCCCGGCTCACGGCCGAGGAGGAGCGCGCGAGGCTTCAGTGCACGCAGCGGTTGTTCCAGGCGAGCTTCACCCGCACCAGCTCGAAGAGCTCCGGCTCGACGCTCGAGCCCCCGCCGTAGATGTACTTGATGAAGCTCCACGTGGCGTCGAGAAGGCCCGGCCGGCGCGCCATCGTCAGGAAGAGGTTGTCGTCCTTGTACGCGTTCGCGTACCAGCGCTGGAGCTGGCGCTGCAGGTGGTCGTCGAGATCCTCGCGCCGCGCTTTCGGCAGGAGTCCCCGCTCGTTGGCCATGGCCCATGATAGCCTCGCCCCATGACGATCAAGCTCGGCATGTTCACGATGCCGTTCCACCACCCGGCGCGCGACTACACGACGATCCTCGAAGAGGACCAGGACGCGATCGTCCTCGCCGACCAGCTCGGCTTCAGCGAGGCGTTCGTCGGCGAGCACTTCAGCTCCTGGAGCGAGCGCATCACTTCGCCGCTGATGTTCCTCGCGAGCCTCGCGGCCCGCACGACGCAGATCACGTTCGGCACGGGCGTCATCAACCTGCCGCAGTTCCACCCGGCCACCGTCGCGGCGCACGCGGCGATGTTCGATCACCTCGTGCGCGGACGCTTCATCATGGGCATCGGGCCCGGCGGGCTCGCGAGCGATCTCGAGATGTTCGACCTCGGCCAGGCCGCGGATGCACGGCCGAAGATGGTGCTCGAGTCGATCGACACGATCCTGAAGCTGTGGCGTGAGGATCCGCCGTATCGTGTCGACGGCACGTTCTGGAAGTTCTCGCTCGAGAAGCACGTCTATCCCGAATTCAAGGTGGGCTGGGTGCCAAGACCGTATCAGCAGCCGCACCCGCCCATCGCGATCTCGCTGCTCACGCCGAATTCGCACAGCGCGAAGACGGCCGGCGAGCGCGGTTTCATTCCGGTGTCCGGCAACTTCTTCCACCGACGCTACCTGCGCGGGCACTGGGAGAAGTACGTCGAGGGCTGCGAAGCCGCGGGACGCCGCCCGGACCCGAGCATCTGGCGCGTGTCGCGCAGCGTGCTCGTGACCGAGAGCGACGCGGAGGCCGAAGACTATCTCGCCGATCCCGAGAATGGTCTGTCCTTCTACTACAAGTTCTTCCTGTTCAGCTTCAGCCAGCTCCGGAAGGCGCTGTTCATGGTGAAGCCCGATCTCGAGGCACCGGATGAGTCGATATCGGTGGACACGGTCAAGCGCGGCATGATCATCGCCGGCTCGCCCGCGCGCGTGCTCGAACAGCTCGTGGCGCTGCGCGAGGAGACGGGCCCCTTCGGCACGCTCTTGATGGCGGGCCACGACTGGGACCAGCCGAAGCTCTGGCGCCGGTCGATGGTGCTGCTCGCCCGCGACGTCATGCCGGCCTTCACGCGGGTCTACTCCTGATGCCGGTCAAAGGGATCGATCACTGGGTGATGGTGGTCGGCGACGTCGAGACGACGCTCGCGTTCTATCAGCGGCTCGGGTTCACGATCGCGTGGGAGCCACGCCCCGGGCGGGCCGACATGCCGACCATCCGCATCGGCGAGGCGCAGAAGATCAACGTGCACGCGCGCGACTGGCCGGACCGCCTCGGGTATCTGGGCGCGCGCCAGCCGTCGGTCGGCGGCGCGGACTTCTGCCTCGAATGGGACGGCACCGTGCAAGAAGTGCTCGACCTGCTCGCGCGCGTGGGCATCAAGCCCGAGGCGGGACCGGGCACGCGCTCGTGCGCGCGGGGCCCGTCGACCAGCGTCTACTTCCGTGATCCCGACGACAACCTCGTCGAGCTCACGGTCTACCCGCACGCGTAGCGTTCACGTTCGCTGGCACGATTGCTGCCCGCGGTCTCACGCCGATCGGCGGCGCCGGAGCCGGGCGGCGAGCAGGCGCCGTGCTTCGCGGAGCAGATCCTCGGGCAGGCACGGCTTCACCACGTAGGCGTCGCACCCGGCATCGAGCGCGCGCTCCGCCGAGCCCCCGAACGCGCGGCCCGTAACCGCGATGATGGGAATCCGCATGGTTCGCTGGTCGTCCTTCAACCGGCGCGCCATCTCCCACCCGTCGAGATGCGGCATCGAGAGGTCCGCCACGATCAGATCGGGGGCGTCGAGCCGAGCGTGGGCCAGGCCGCTGATCCCGTCGCTCGCGGTGTCGACCCGGAAACCGGCGGCGAGGAAGTACGTGGCGTAGAGATCGCGGAGGTCGCCGTTGTCGTCCACGACGAGGACCAGAGGCGACGGCTCTGGGCGCGGGTTCTGCATCCCGGGAAAAGGCTGCAGTCGCGCTGCCATCAACTTGCGCGAGGGACGCTGAAGTTTCTACACAGTGCGGCTGCGCGATCAGCCTTCCGCGAGGACGACGCACGCGGCGCGGGGGATCCGCAGGCCCACCAAACCGCCTGGACGGAGGCGCGCGACTGCCGGCGCGGCCACGCGCACGACGAGGTCGCTGTCCTTCACCGCGACCTGGTAGTCGACGGTCTCGCCGAGAAAGCTCGCGCGCTCGATCGAGCCCTGCAGGATATTGACGCCGTCTTCCTTCGGCGCGTTCGGCGCCACGAGCTCGATGTGGTGCGGACGGATCGACAGCGCGACGTGCGCGCCGGGTACGAGGGTGTCGCTGGCCACGCGGAACGTGAGCGGGCCATGGGCGATCGCGTCGGGCTTCACGGCCATCCCGTCGACGAGGTTCGTCTTGCCGATGAATTCCGCCACGAAGCGCGTGCGCGGCTGGTGGAAGAGCTCGTCCGCCGTGCCGATCTGCGCGACCCTCCCGCGCTCGAGCACCGCGATGCGGTCGGAGATCACCATCGCCTCGCCCTGATCGTGCGTCACGTAGAGCGTCGTGATCGCGAACTCCTCGTGCAGGCGCCGGATCTCGAAGCGCATCTCCTCGCGGAGGTTCGCGTCGAGGTTCGAGAGCGGCTCGTCGAGCAGCAGGATTTCCGGCTCGACGACCAGCGCGCGCGCGACGGCCACGCGCTGCTGCTGGCCGCCCGAGAGCTCGCCGGGATAGCGCGCTTCATAGCCGGCGAGCTGCACGACGCGCAGGATCTCGCCGACCTTCTTCTCCCGCTCCGCGCGCGGGAGGCCGCGCTTGAACCGCAGGCCGTACGCGACGTTCTGCGCCACCGTCATGTGCGGCCAGAGCGCGTAGCTCTGGAAGATCATCGCCATGCGCCGCCGCTCCGGCGGCACCACCGCGGACGGCGACGAGAGACAGCGGTCGCCGACCCAGATCTCGCCGGACTCCGGCTTGAGGAAGCCGGCGACGAGCCGCAGGGTGGTGGTCTTGCCGCATCCCGACGGCCCGAGCAGCGCCACGAGCTCGCCGGGCTTCACGTCGAGCGACAGGCCGTCCACCGCGGCCACGCCACCGTAGTGCCGCGCGAGGTCCTTGATCGCTACGCCCGGCACGCCGTCACTCCTTCACCCCGAGCACGTCGCGGCCGAGCGCCGCCTGCACCACCGACACGGTCGCGAACGTCATCGCGAGCATCGCCAGGCCGAGCACGGCGATGGCGCCGAACTGGCCCTCTTCCTTCAGGTCGAAGATCACGACCGACATCACCCTGGTGTTCGGCGTGAACAGGATGATGGAGGCGGAGAGCTCGCGGATCACGCCGATGAAGATGAAGCACCACGCGGCAATGATGCCGCTGCGCGCGAGCGGCGCGGTCACGTCGCGGAGGACGCGCAGGCGCCCCGCGCCGAGGATGCGGCCCGCTTCCTCGAGGTCGGGCGGGATGCTCCGGAAGGTCGCGTCGGACTGCGCGTAGCCGACCGGCATCTCCTTCGTGAGGTACGCGACGAACAGAATGGCGAGCGTGCCGTAGAGCACGAACGGCGGCCGCGTGTACGCGATGAAGAGCGCCACCGCGAGCACCACGCCGGGAATGACGACGGGCGCCAGCGCGAGGAACGCGACGAGCTGGTGACCGACCACGAGCCGCCGGTTCGTGACGTACGAGAGCAGCGCCGCCAGGCCCGCGCCCATGGTGGCCGTCGCCAGCCCGAGCTCGACCGTGTTGAGGATCGCGGCTTTGGTCGAGCTGTACTCGAACAGCGTGAACGTGAAGTTGGCGAGCGTGACGTTGCTCCACGTGAGCGGCTGCGCCCACGCCCTGGCGAACGCCGCCTTCGCGAGGACGGCATAGGGCAGGAAGATCGAGCCGGCCATCACGACGAAGACGGCCGCGAGCGCCGGATAGCGCCAGATCCCGAGCGCGATCGTCCGCCGCTGCCCGCCCTTGCCCCCGACCGTCGCGTACCCCCGGCGCCCGAGCAGCCGCTTCTGCATCAGCAGCAGGAGCGCGGTGGCGAGCAGCAGCGGAATGGAGACCGCGGCCGCCTGCTCGACCTTCGGCGGGAAGTGGAAGAAGGACCACACCTGGGTCGTGATCGTGTGAAAGCCGGCGGGCAGCGCGAGGATCGCGGGCGAGCCGAACAGCGCGAGCGCCTGCAACACGGCGAGGATGAACCCGCTCACGATCGCCGGCGCGACGAGCGGCAGCGTGATCGTGAGCGCCACGCCCAGCCGCCCGGCGCCGTGGATCGCGGCCGCGTCCTCGAGATCCGACGCGATCAGCGCCAGCGTGTTGGCGAGCATGATGTAGACGTACGGGAACGTGTACATCGTGACCACGAACACGAGTCCCGACATCGTGAAGATGTCGAGGAGCGGATCGGTGGCGCCGGTGAGGTCGCGCCACATCCGGTTCAGGAGGCCGGCGTTGGGCCCGGCCAGCATCACCCACGCGAAGGCGCCGAGGAACGGCGGCGTGACGAACGACGCCATCACCAGCGCCCGGATCAGCTTCTTGCCCGGCACGTTCGTGCGCGCGGTGAGCCACGCGAGCGGCGCCCCGAGCGCAACAGAAACGAGCCCGGTCCAGAACGCGAGCACGAGCGTGTGCCACAGCGCCTTGCGCAGGGCCTCGTCGCGAAAGACCTCGCGATAATGGCCGAACGTCGTTCCCTGCTCGGCGCCGACGCTCATGTAGCCGAGCCACGCGAGCGGCAGCGCCATGAGGGCGACGATCGCCAGCGCCGTCGCCACCCAGACCGGCAGCGAGCGGTCGACGCCCTCGAGGCGGCCGCGCAGCGTCGCGCCGGAGGCGCGCCTGTGTGTGGAGACGCTCACGCCCCGAAGAACTCCACGAAGCGCTTCTTGATCTCCTCGTTGCGCTTCTGCAGTTCCTCGGCGTCGGCGCTGAGGAGCTTCAGGTCACCGAGCTTCGGCTTGTCGGTCGGGTACTTCACGTCGGGATGCCCGGTGTAGAGGCCCTCGCTGTCCGCCATCACCTGCTGGATCTCGCGCGTGAACGTGAAGTCGGTGAAGAGCTTGGCGGCGTTCGGATGCGGCGCGAACGAGGTGATCGCCGTCGGCGAGACGATCAGCGGCACGCCTTCCTTCGGATAGATGATCTCGATCGGGTTGCCCTTCTTCTTGAGCTGGTAGGCGCTGTACTCGCCGCCGTTGACCGCGACGATGCGCTCGCCCGACACCACCGTGGTCGGCGTATCGGCCGCGGACTGCACGATCATCAGCTTGTTCTGCCCGAGCTGCTTGAAGTAGTCCCACCCGTACTGCTTTTCGAGCGCGAGGACGTGCGTGGCGACCACGCCGCTGTAGCTCGGATGCGCGGTGACCAGCTTGCCCTTCCACTTCGGGTCGAGAAGATCCTTCCACGTCTTCGGCGCCTCGGCCGCGGACATCAGCTTGGTGTTGTAGAAGATGGCGGTGACCGTGGCACGCAGCCCGAAGTAGTAGCCGTCCTTGTCCTTGAACCCCGGCGGGAACTTGTCGACACCCGCGGGCGTGTACGGCATCAGCAGCTTCTTGTCTTTCAGGAACACGAAGTGCCCGGCGTCCGAGGTGTGGACGACGTCGGCGTTCTTGATGTTGGCGGTCAGCTCCTGCATGACGCGCTGGAGGATGCGCTCGGAACCCGTGCGATGCACCTCGACCTTGACGCCGGGATACGCCGCCTCGAACAGCTTGGCGACCTTCTCGGCGCTCGGGAGCACGAGCGACGTGTACCAGACGACCTTGCCTTCCTTCTTCGCCGCCTCGACGCGCGCGTCCTGCGCGAGGACGGGCACGGCGACGGCGAGCATCAGCGCCACGAGCCCGGTGAGCGAGAGGATGCGACGGATCATGCGTGGGGGTCCTCCATCGTGAGCGCGGACACCAGCCCGGTCAGCGGCGGGTCGTTGCTCAGGTCGTCGACGTGTCGGATCACGCGCTCGACCTGCCGCTCGGGCAGGACGAGCGCGGCATTGCCACGGAACTTCGCCTCGAGCTCGGCGCGTGTGAGGGGCGCGTCGGGGCCGCCGCGCGGCCGGTCCTGGCGCGCGTGCAGCGTGCGGCCGTCGGCGAGCGCGATCGTGACGTCGCCGACGAACTGGCGCGGATAGTCGATCGTGGGGTCGAGCTCGTACGTGACGAGCTTCGCCACGCGCAGGACGTCGGGGTCGTGCACGGCGGGGTCCGCGAACTCCGCGAGACTCGCGCGGCCGCGCACGAGGATCGACGCGATCAGGTACGGCAGGCTGAACTTCGCGGCGTAGCCGTTCGGCGGCGCGTGCTTCGCGGCGAGCGGCTCCCAGAGGCGCGGCACCGGCCCGGGCGAGGTCTTGCACCGGATGCCCCTGATCGCGTCCGGGCGAATGCCGTGCTCGACGCGCAGGCGCGCGGCGCAGTCCATGTACGGCTGTGCGATCGATCCGCACGGATACGGCTTCAGCGTGAGCTGCGCGATCTCCCACTCGCGGCCGAAGCTCGCGAGCAGCGCGTCGAGCTTCGCGGCATCGTGGCCGCCGGCGAACGCCTGGTAGAGCCCGTGCGTGCCTTCGAACACCGTGGCCGGGCCCGTGAAGCCGGCGCGCGCGAGGTGCGTGGCGATCACGCCGGCGTGCGCGTTCCATCCCGGGTGCAGCCGCTTCGTCCACGAGCCGTCCGCGAGGTATTCGATGATCCCCGAGGCCTGGCTGCCGCAGATCCCGAACGCGTGCGTGAGCTCCGTTTCCGACAGTCGGTAGAGCTTCCCGGCCGCGGCGGCGGCGGCGAAGCTCGCGGTGATGGCCGTCGGATGGAAGTGACGCGCGTGCAGCGCGCCGGGCACGGCGAGGCCGACACGGCACATGACCTCGACGGCCGCGATCGCCGCCTCGAGCAAGCCGCGCCCCGTCGCGTGCGTCGCCTCGCCGACCGCGAGCGCGGTCGTCACGGCCACGCAGCTCGTGTGGACGATCGCGTCCTCGCGCGTGTCGTCGAAGTCGAGCCCGTGCGCGAGCGTCGCGTTGGCGAGCACCGCGTTGGCCGCGGCGGCGTGGTCGCGCGTGCCGAGCAGCGAGCTCTCGGGCCGGCCGCCGAGCGCGCGCGCGACGTCGAGGACCGCGACGCCGAAGTCGTCACGCGCGGCGGCGAGCGCGTTGCCCAGGGTGTCGAGGACGAGATCCGCGGCGGTGGCGACGGCGGGCGCCGGCACCGCGTCGAGCTTCAACCGGGCGACGAACCGCGCGAGTCGTTGCGCCGGCGTGCTCGCGGCTATCGGGAGTCCCGTTCCGGGGCCGTCAGGGACGTGCCGCCGTCGACCACGAGGACCTGGCCGGTGATGTAGCGCGCCTGCTCGGAGAGGAGGAACCGGACGGCGGCGCCGATGTCCCAGCCGGTGCCCTCCACCTTGAGCGTGGAGGCGTTCTTGCGTGTCTCGCGCGCCGCCGGGGACATGCCGCCGGCGTAGACCATCGGCGTGTAGACCGGGCCCGGGGCCACGCAGTTCACCCGGATGCCGTCCTTGCCGTGGTCGACCGCCATGGCCTTCGTGAGCCCGATCACCGCGCTCTTCGAGACCGTGTACGTCGTGAGCCCGCGCGGCCGGATGGCCGAGATCGAGGACACGTTGACGATGGCGCCGCCGCCGGCCTTCCGCATGGCCGGGATGGCGTGCTTGGACGAGAGGAACATGCTCTCCACGTTCACCTGCATGACGCGGCGCCACGCCTCCTCGCTCTCGTCAACCACCGAGCCGCGGCTGCCGATGCCGACGTTGTTGTCGAGGAGGTGGAGCGCGCCGAACCGCTGGACCGCGGCGGCGACCATGGCGGCGCAATCGGCACTCCTGGTGACGTCGGCCTCGAAGGCCATGCCCTCGCCGCCGGCCTCCTGGAGCATCTCGACGGTGCGCTTGGCGAGGCCGCCGTCACGATCGACGACGACCACCTTCACGCCCGCCCGCGCCAGCAGGATGGCGGCGGCACGGCCGTTGCCGATGCCGTCGCCGTGAGCACCGCCTCCGGTGACGATCGCGACCTTGCCCGAAAGCCCCCAGTCGTCCGGGATCGTCACTCTTGCCCCGCGACGACCCAGAGCGGCGCGCGGCCCGAGGCCACCCGCTGGATGTTGTCGAAGCCGTTGCGGAACCGCGCGATGTAGTTCTCCCACGTCGGGCCGGCGCTGTGCGGCGTGAAGATGACGTTCGGCAGCGAGAAGAGCTTGTGCTTGGGCGACGGCGGCTCCTCCACCATCACGTCGAGGCCGGCGCCGAAGATCTTGCCCGCCTTCAGCGTGTCGTGGAGGGCGTCCTCGTCGATGACGGGCCCGCGGCACGTGTTGATGATGATGGACTCGGGCTTCATCATGGCGAGCTCGCGCGGGCCGATCATCTTGCGCGTGGTGTCGTCGAGCGGCACGTGGAGGCTGACGACGTCGGACGTGCGCAGCAGCTCGTCGTAGAGCACGAAGCGGACGCCCAGCGCGTCCTCCTGGTCCTCGGTGAGCCGCTTGATGTCGTAGTACTGCACCTTCATGTCGAACGCCTTCGCGCGGCGCGCGACCTTCTTGCCGATGTTGCCGAGGCCCACGATGCCGAGCGTCGCGCCCGAGAGCTCGTGCACGCGGATGTCCGCCGGGTTGCCGACGCGCCAGTTGCCCGCGACGATGTGGTTGTGGAACTGCACCACGCGTTTGTAGACGGCGAGCATCAGCATCATCGCGTGCTCGGCCACGGCGATGGCGTTGGCGCCGCCGTTGTTCGAGACCGGCACCTTCGCCTTGTGCGCCGCCTCCGGATCGACCTGGTCGTAGCCCGCGCTGGTGAGCTGGACGAGCTTGAGATTCGGCGCGGCGCGGAAGAACTCGTTGCCCATCCGTCGCGCGAAGCCGAGATAGTACTCCGCCTGCGCGGCGGCCTCGTAGAACTCCGGCGTGTCGACGTCGGCCGGGATCAGCTCGAAGCCGGCCGGCGTGAGCTTGTGCACGAGCTCCATGATGACGGGCGGCTGCTTCGGGCAGAAGAGGATCTTGCTGGCCATCGGCGGCTCCTTATTGATTCGCGAGCGGGATGGTGGCGGTCACGCAGGGCTCGGGGCCGATCTGGCGCGTCGTGTGGCCCTGGCCGGTGGTGTCCTCGACGAGGCGCGCGTCGCCGGGGCCGAAGAGATGCTTGCTGCCGTCACCACAGCCGATCTCGAGCTGCCCGGAGAGGATGATCACGAACTGGCGCCGCGGCGCCGGATGCCAGTCGTAGAACCGGCCGACGTGCCACTCGCTGAACTTGATCTCGGTGACCGGGATCCCCTTCACCCAGTCCGAGTGATCCTTGTAGTCGATCTTCTCGACGTGCGACTGCCCGTCGCTTCCCGTGTAGAGCCGCCACGTTCCCATCCGCCGTCCTCCTGGAAACAGTCGACGGCCATGGGCCGTCAAGGTTCACGACCGGTTCGCAAAAGCGACCGGATCATACCACCCGCGGCGACGCGGCCGGTCGAGGTCGAGCGCCCGCGCCGGCTCTTCACCATCGAGGAATACGAGAAGATGGTGGAGACGGGGATTCTCACGAAGTACGACCGCGTCGAGCTCATCGAGGGCGAGATCGTCGAGATGAGCCCGATCGGTGACGCTCATGCGGCGTGCGTCGGCAGCTTGACCCATCTCCTCGTGACGCTCTTCGTGGGCCGCGCGTGGGCGTGGGTTCAAGGCCCGGTCAAGATTCCGCCGCTCTCCAAGCCGCAGCCCGATGCGGCACTCTTGCGCGTGCGCTCGTACAAGCGCCAGGGCGCCTCGACCGAAGACGCCCTGCTCTTCATCGAGGCCGCCGACACAACGCTTCGCTACGACCGGACGACGAAACTACGGATCTATGCGCGGGCGGGCGTGCCGGAATACTGGATCGTCGACACGAACGCGGAGGTCGTCGAGGTCTACCGCTCGCCGAACGGCGACCGATATGCCGAGACGGTGCGCTTCTCGCACGGTCAACGCGTCGCGCCGCTGGCTTTCCCCGACGTCGCCATCAGCATCGACGCGATCTTCGCGCGAGGGGGGCCCTCGCGGCCCCCCTCGACTAGATCAGCGCTTCTTGTCGGGCGTGCGCGGGCTCGCCGCCGGGCCGCGGTCCTCGCGATCCATCTTCGTCTGGTAGGCGTCGCGCAGCGCGCGCGGGTCCACGCTCACGTGCAGCTTCTGATCCTTCCAGTTGATCTTCAGGTCGTTCCAGGCGACGACCTTGTCCTTGCCGCCGACCACACCCATCGTGGCACCGATCGCCACGATCGCTTCCTTGATCTGGCCGGTCTTCGGGTCGATCCAGAACTCCTCGATCTTGCCGAGGTCCTTGCCGTCGGCGTCGTGGAGCTTCGCGCCGAGCAGCCACTTCGCCTCGACCAGCCCGCCCGGATGCGGCCGCATCTCGCGGCGATCGTCGCGCGCCGTGCTCTCCGTGCGCGTCTCCGCCGGCTTGTCGACGCTGGTCGCTCGCGACTTGTCCGCTGCCGTCGCCGTACCCCACGCGCCGGCCACGAGTCCGGCCAGCGCAAAGGTCGTGATTCGCTTCGTCATGGTCATGGCAGACCCTCCCGGCAACTGCTGAGGCAAGCGCTGTGCCTGCGAGGTATGCTTCGACCCCGGAGGGACGTCATGCAAGCGACGGTCGCGGGATTGCTCGGGAAAGACACGCTGCACGCGCGCATCGCGGACATCACGCAGGCGAAGGGCGCGCCGCCGTGGGTCGAGAAGCTCGTCGTCAACGATCAGATCGTCGGCACGCTGATCTGCCAGCCGGCTGGCCATAAGACCGACACGCACTATCACCTCACCGACGAGTGGTGGGTCGTGCTCGAAGGCGAGATCGACTGGGAGATCGAAGGCGCGGCACCGGTGCGCGCGCGCGCCGGCGATTTCGTCTTCGCACCCGCGCGCCATTACCACCACATCAAGCCGACGGGCTCCGGGCCGTCGATCCGCCTCGCGATCACGCCGCCCGGCGAGTTCCATCGCCTCGATCGCCCCGCGGGCGAGGAGCCGCGATGAGCGTCGCGACGATCGACCTCGCCGATCTCAAGCGCAGCGTCGGCCGCACGGAGACCGCCACCGACGTCGCCACCGCCGCGCAGGCGAATCTCATGCGGCTCGCCTTCGGGCGCCCCGAGCCCGAATTCAAGGACGCCGACGCGCTGCCGCCCGGGTGGCACGTCATCTACTTCACACCGCGCATCGCGCCGAGCGACCTCCGCCCCGACGGCACGCCCGCGCGCAGCGCGCTGATGCCGGACATGCCGCTGCCGCGACGGATGTTCGCCGGGCAGGCGTTCCGGTTCCATCGCCCGCTGCGCATCGGCCAGACGCTCAGACAGGAGAACGAGCTCGCCGACATCGCGCTGAAGAGCGGCAGCACCGGGACGATGGTCTTCACGACGGTCGTCAGCCGCATCTACGGACCAGAGGGACTCGCGGTCGAAGACGAGCGGCGCATCGTGTACCGCGAGGAAGTGAAGGCCGGCGAAAGGAACCGGGCGCCGAAGCGCGACCCTGCTCCTGCCGACACGCCCTGGCGGCGCACGGTGACGGTGGATCCGATCCTGTTGTTCCGCTTCTCCGCGCTCACGTTCAACAGCCACAAGATCCACTACGACCGCGACTGGGCGACGCGCACCGAAGGATACCCGGCCCTGGTCGTCCACGGTCCACTGACCCAGACGCTGTTGATCGACTTCGCGCGTGATCACGCCGCCGGGGGTGCGTTCAAGAGCTTCACCACGCACGCGCGCGCGCCGCTGTTCGAGGGCGCGCCGTTCGAGCTGCGCGGGCGGCCGACCGCGTCCGGCTGCGAGCTGTGGGCGGTCACTCCGGAAGGCACGGTCGCGATGAGCGCGGTCGCCGAGCTCGCATGAGCGGTCTCGCGGCGCCGATCGACTTCCACGCCTTCATGTACGTGACGATCGGCCGCCGGGCCGAGCTCGAGCGCGGCATGGCCGGCAAGGATCCCGTGCTGTACCAGCGCATGCTCGGAGAGATCGCAGACTACGCGCGGCTCTGCGACGCGAGCGGCTGGCAAGGCTACGGCATTCCCGAGCATCACCTGCAGATCGAAGGCTTCGAGCTCGGCCAGGACCCCGGACTGATGGCGATGTTCCTCGGCCAGCACGCGCCGCGGCTGCGCATCAACCAGTTCGGCTACGTGCTGCCGACGCACAATCCGCTGCGCGTCGCCGAGCACGCCGCGACGCTCGATCACTTGCTGGGCGGCCGGCTCAATGTCGCGTTCGTGCGGGGCTATCAGGCGCGCTGGTTCGAGAACTACGCCGCCGTCGCCGGGGCGAAGGCGACGGGCCCGTGGAACCGCAAGACCGACGAAGACGCGATGAATCGCGAGCTGTTCGAGGAGTGCGTCGCGATCATCAAGACCGCGTGGGCGCACGACACCTTCTCGTTCAGGGGCAAGTACTGGTCGTTCCCGCCCGAGGGTCAGAAGCAGCCGCATCTCCATCCGGTCTACCTGAAGTACGGGCGCGGCGTCGATCCGGACGGCACGATCCGCGAGGTCGGCATCGCGCCGCGGCCGCTGCAGAACCCGATCCCCATCTACTCCGGCTTCACGCACAGCCTCCAGACGTCGCTCTACTGGGCGCGCGAGGGCGGCAAGCCGATCGTGATGGCGAGCGAGATGGGGTTCTGCGAGATGCTGTGGAGCAAGTATCGCGAGGTGGCCGAGCAGCACGGCCGCGACGTGCCGCGCGGCGAGGAAGCCGCGTGGGGCGGCTACCTCGTGCTCGCCGACACCAGGGCCGAGGCCGAAGCCTGGGCGGAAGACTGTCTGTGGATGTGGGACACGTGGTCGGTGCCGTTCGGCCAGGACCGCCCGCCGCTCTTGATCGGCGATCCGGACCACGTCACGCGGATGATCGAGAACGCGCTCAAGCACGTCCCGTTCCGCGAGGTCTTCTGTCTCTTCGGCCAGGGCATCCTCGAGCCCGACCGCTGCAAGAAGACGCTCGAGCTCTTCGCCGAGAAGGTCATCCCCCGCTTCCGCTGAACCGCCGCCCCGCCTCGTCGCGCAGCTTCACCTTCTGGATCTTGCCGGAGCCGGTCATCGGAAAGTCGTCGACGAACGCGACACGCCGCGGGATCTTGAAGCTCGCGATCTTGCCGCGGCAGTACTCGACCACGTCGGCCTCGGTGAGCGCGCGGCCCGGCTCCACGCGCACGAACGCGACCGCCACTTCCGACAGGCGCGCGTCCGACAGGCTCACCACGGCCGCGAGATTGATCGCCGGGTGCGTCATCAGGAACGCCTCGACCTCCATCGGGTCGACGTTCTCGCCGCCGATCTTCAGCATGTCCCTATAGCGGCCGAGGAAGCGCAGGTGGCCGTCGGGCCGCATGACGCCCATGTCACCCGTGTGCATGAAGCCGTCGGCGTCGATCGCGCGCGCCGTCTCCTCGGGCTTGTCGTAGTAGCCCCGCATGAGCATGTAGGAGCGCACGAGGATCTCGCCGGGCACGCCGATCGGCTGGCGCTTGCCGGTGTCGGGATCGAGGATCGCGATCTCGTAGCCCGGCGCCGGCTCGCCGGAGGCTTCGACACACTGCTCCTCCGTCGAATCGAGCGCGCCGATCGACGCGCCCGCGCCGAACTCGCTCATCCCGTAGCCGGACACGAGCGGCCCGAACGCGGCGCGCGCCTTGCGCGCAATGGTCGTCGAGCTCGACATCCCGGCCGCGCAGATCCCCGTGCGGATCCGCGGCAGCGCGCGCGGCGCGCGTTCGAGCGCCTCGATCAGCCCCTTGTAGTGCGTGTCGAAGCCGTGGAGGATCGTCGCCCGCTCGTCGGCGAGCAGTGCGAGGCTCTCGTCGGCGTCGAACGTCTCCGTGAGGACCTGCCGCGCGCCGGTCACCATCGACATCAGCATCCCTTCGGAGAACCCGAAGAGGTGGAAGAGCGGCAGGTACATCAGGATCGTGTCCGAGGCGGTGATCGCCATCCGGAACGCGCGGTCCACCACGTTGCGGACGATCCGGTGGCTGTGCATCACGCCTTTGGGGAAGCCGGTCGTCCCCGACGTGTACATGAGGAACGCTGTCGCCTCGGGATCGACGGCCTCCGCTCGCGCTTCGAGCGCGCGTTGGCCGGCGGCCGCCGCGCCTGCGAGCATCGCGTCCCACGACACCGCGCCTGCCGCGGCGACGTCGCCGAGCGCGATCGCGCGCCGGAGATGGGGGAACCGCGTCTCGCTCACACGTCCCGTGCCGACGGACGGCGCGAGCTCGCGGAGCATCGCGAAGTAATCGACCGGTCCCGAGCGCGCGCCGAGGATGAGCGTCGAGGCATCGGACTGCGCGAGCACGTACGCGGTGTCTTCGGAGCGGAAGCGCGTGTTGATCGGGACGAGCACCGCGCCGACCTTCATCACCGCGAACGCGGCGGTGATGAACTCCGGCCGGTTGACCATCCACAGCGCGACCTTCTCGCCCGGCGCGATGCCGAGCGCCATGAGACCGCGGGCGGCGGTGTCGATCTCGGACGCGAGGTCGGCGAACGACCATCGCTTGCCCTTGAACAGGAGCGCCTCGCGCGCGCCGTGCTCGCGCGCCGCATCGCGCGGCAGCAGCCCGAGCGTCCGCTTGGGGAACCAGTCGCTCGCGGGCATGCCGCAGTGTAGCCTGTCGGGCATGGTCAAAGTCCTCACGTTCGTCACGCGCAAGGCCGGCATGCCCGTCGACGAGTTCCAGACGTACTGGCGCACGCGCCACCCCGACGCCGTGACGAAGCTCCCGGGCATCCGGCGCTACGTGCAGTCGCACGTGCTGCCGGCGGCCTACGCCAAGGGCGAGCCGGTGCACGACGGCATCGCGGAAGTCTGGGCCGACGACACCAACCCGCTCCGCGCGATGTCCCAGGGCCCCGCGTATGCCGACGTCGTGGCCGACGAGGCGAAGTTCATCGACCGCTCGAAGATGGGCCTCATCATCACCGAGGAGCACGTCGCGAAGGACGAAGGCGCGGGCGCGTTGAAGGCGATCGAGTTCTTCTCGCGCCGGCCGGATCTCAGCGTCGAGGACTTCCAGCGCCGCTGGCGCGGCGAGCACGCCGCGCTCGTCACGCGCGTCCCCGGCGTGCGCCGCTACGTGATCAGCGCCACGCGGCCGTCGGCCTACACCGGCGGCCGGCAGCCGGCGTACGACGGCGCCGCGCTGATGTGGTTCGAGTCGGGCGACGCGCTCAAAGCGGCGGGCGGATCGGCGGAGTACAAGGCTCTCGTGGCCGACCGGGCGCACTTCCTGGCGCCCGGTCAGCCCCCGTTCCTGCTGACGACGGAATACGTCGTGGTCGGCTGAGCCCTACCGATCCAGCCAGGCGACCTGCAGCCGGCCGCCGACGTCGTGGCCGATGTTCGGGCCGTAGCCCTTCACGTACGGCTTCCAGGCGCTGACACAGCTGACCGACGCGTTGTAGGCGTAGTAGACCTGCTGCGAGATCAAGCGCTGGATGTCGAAGATGATCTCCCGGCGCTTCGCCACGTCGTGCGTGCGCTTGGAGAGCGCGATCATCTCCGTGAGCTTGGGATCGTTCACGCCCGCCGAGTTGAGCGGCTCGCCGGGCACGAAGGGACGCAGGTAGCTGTCGATGTCGGACTGGCCGCCGCGCAACGTATACATGACCTTGTCGAACTTGCCGAAGATCGTGCTCGAGATGAACGCGCCGAACTCCTTCAGCTTCAGGTCGCCCTCGATGCCGGCGTCCTTCCAGTTCTTGAGCGCCACCTGAACGGCGTCCATCCAGTCCGGACCGTAGCCCGGCGTCGTCTCGATCGGCACCTTGATCCCGCGCGGATGGCCGGCCTCGGCGAGGAGCTTCTTCGCGGCGACCGGGTCGAACTCGTACAGCATGCGGCCTTCCTGCGGCAGCTGGCCGATCGGGATCGACCATTCCTTGAGCGCCGCGGGAATGACGGGATTCGGCGAGCCGTGGCCCTGCGACCACGCGTTCGTCTCGAGCACTTCCTTCCAGTTCTGCGCCATGGCGACCGCGCGCCGCACGCGCACGTCCTTGAATGGGTCCTGGTCGAGCTTCATCGCGGTGAAGCCGCCGAACATGACGGTGTAGTCACGCGTCTGCAGTCCGGAGATCTTCTGCTTCGCGAGGTCGAGGTCGATGCGGCGCACGACGAAGCCGTACTCCGGCGCGAGGTCGTAGCCGCCGTTCACGATGAAGTTGGCGAAGGCGGACGCCGGGTCGGACTCGATCGTGACGTCGACGCCGTCCGCGTACGGCTGGCCGGGGAGGAAGTAGTTCGGGTTCCGGACGTACGTGAGCCGCGTGCCGGGATCGTAGCGCTCGAGCATCCAGGGCCCGGTACCGATGACGGCTTCCGGCTTCTTCATGTCGCCGTACTTCTCGATCGACTCCTTCGGCAGGATCCAGGTCGCGGTCGACGCGAGCTGATCGGCGAACCACGCGTTCGGCTGGCTGAGCTTGAAGACGACGGTGTGTTTGTCGGGCGTCTCGATCTTCTCGACGGCCTCGAGCAGGTAGCGGTTGGGATTGCCCTTGATGGTGAGGAAGCGGTCGTAGGAGTACTTGACGTCCTCGGCGGTCAGCTCGCGCCCGTTGACCGGCGGCTTGGTGTGCCATCGCACGCCCTTGCGGAGCTTGACGACGTACGTCCTGTCGTCCGTCCGCTGCCACGACTCCGCGAGATCGTTCTCGACGGGCTGCGTGCCGGGGACGACCGACGGACCGGCCTTCACCTTCACGAGCCGGCTCATGCAGTACGACAGCGCCATCATGGTGGAGAACGCGATGGTCTGCTGGGGGTCGAAATGGACCGGCTGCACGTGGTGCCGTACCTTGAACACGCCGCCGCGCTTCGGCGTCTGCGCGTCGGCGGGCTGGATGTCCAGCGCTCCCACCGCGGCCGCCGCCGCCCCGAGTGCGATGAGGTCACGACGACTGAGGTCCATGGGCAATCCTCCCTTGTGGCACAGTATGGTGCACATGCTCAGCGCGGAAGACAACGCCCTCCTCACGCGCACCGGCGCGGGCACCGCGATGGGCGACCTCTTCCGCCGGTTCTGGCAGCCCGTTCTCCTGTCGCAAGAGCTTCCCGAGCCCGACGGCCCGCCGCTCCGCGTGAAGATCTTCGGCGAGGACCTGATCGCGTTCCGCGACAGCGGTGGGCGCGTCGGGCTGCTCGATCCCGTCTGTCCGCACCGCGGCGCCAACCTCTTCTTCGGCCGCAACGAGCAGGGCGGCATCCGCTGCGCATACCACGGTTGGAAGTTCGACGTCGCCGGCCGCTGCCTCGACATGCCGACGATGCCGCCCGAGAGCCGCTTCCGCGACAAGGTACGGGCCGGCGCGTATCCGGCGCGCGAGTGGGGCGACTTCGTATGGGCGTACTTCGGCCCGCCGGAGCACGAGCCGCCGCTGCCCGAGCTGGAGTTCGCGCTGATGCCGCCGTCGCACCGCTTCGTCTCCAAGAAGCTCCAGCAGTGCAACTGGGCGCAGGCGTGCGAGGGCGCGATCGACACCGCCCACTTCTCGTTCCTCCACATGCCCGTGTGGACCGCGCAGGACGGGATCGACACGGCGGTGCGCCGCTCGTCGGTCGACGTCGAGCGCACGCGGTGGATGCGGGACGATCCGCGGCCGCAGTTCGAGGTGGTGGCGCACGACGTCGGCTTCGTCGCCGGCGCCGCGCGCAAGGCCGACGGCGACGACCTCTACTGGCGGATCGCGCAGTACATGCTGCCGAACCACGCGCTCACACCGAACGCGCTCCCGGGCGAGAACATCCACAGCCAGAGCTGGGTGCCGATCGCCGACGAGCTCTGCTGGGTGTTCTGCGCCACGTGGAATCCGGATCGCCCCCTCACCGAGGCCGAGCGCGCGGGATTCCGCGCGGGCCGCAGCGTCCACGCGCAGGTCGACGCGCGATGGGTGCCGCTGCGCAACCGCGACAACGACTACCTCGTCGACCGCGCCGATCAGAAGCTCCGGACGTTCACCGGCATCCAGGGCGTGTCCGAGCAGGACGCGATGATCCAGGACAGCCAGGGTTTCATCGCGGACCGTACGCGCGAGCACCTGGGCCCCACGGACATCGCGGTGATCGAGTTCCGCACGCTGATCCTGCGCGCGGCCCGCGAGCTGCGCGCGGGCGTGGAACCGCCCGCCGCGCGTAACGGCGCCGGCTACCGCGTACGTGGCGGCAGCATCGTTGCCGACCGTTCGCTCTCGTTCGCGGACACGATGATCAAGCGCTTCGGCGACCCACTCGGTCGGGTGAAGCCGTGATCGTCACGGCGGTCCACCGCAGCGCGACGCACACGATGAGCAAGCCGACGCAGGCGAGCATCCGCTTGCTCGAAGGTCTCGGCGTCGAAGGCGACGCGCATCACGGCGCGACCGTGAAGCACCGCTCCCGCGTGAAGCGCGATCCGACGGCGCCGAACCTCCGCCAGGTCCACCTGATCCATGCCGAGCTTCACGAGGAGCTCGCGCGCGCGGGTTTCAAGATCGTCGCCGGTCAGATGGGCGAGAACATCACCACGCGCGGCGTCGATCTCCTCGGGCTGCCGACGGGGACGCGTCTACATCTCGGCGACAGCGCGGTCGTCGAAGTCACCGGACTTCGCAATCCCTGCCACCAGCTCGACGGGATTCAGCCCGGGCTGATGGAAGCGACGCTGGAACGCCACGCGACCGGCGCGCTGGTGCGGAAGGCCGGGATCATGGCGATCGTGCTCGTCGGCGGAGAGGTCCACGCGGGCGATACGCTCCGCGTCGAGCTCCCCCCCGAGCCGCATCGGAGTCTGGAACCCGTCTAGTGGAGCGGTACGGCGGCGGCCGGATCGCGATCGTCGAGTACGATCCAGCCTGGCCCGCGATGTTCGAGGACGAGCGCGCGGTGATCCGCCGAACGCTCGGCGCGCTCGTCGTGAACATCGAGCCCATCGGAAGCACCGCCGTCGAGGGCCTCCCGTCCAAGCCGATCATCGACCTGCTCGTGACCGTCCGCAGCCTCGCGGAAGCACGGACGTTCTGCGTCGCGCCGCTCGAGGCGCTCGGCTACACGTACATGCCCGAATACGAGTCGTGGCTGCCGGAAGAGCTGTTCTTCCGCAAGCGCATGCCCGCCCCGTGGACGCATCACGTCCACGTCGTGGAGCCATCGCACGCGCGGCGACAGGAGTGGCTCCTGTTCCGCGACTATCTCCGCGCACACGCGGACGTCGCGCGCGCCTACGCCGAGCTGAAGAAGACCCTCGCGGAAACGTGCGGCGAGGACATCGCGTGCTATCGCACGGGCAAGAACGCCTTCGTCCAGTCGGTCGTGGCGAAGGCGCGCGCCGAGATCGCGCAGCGCTAGGCCCCTCCGGTCACGACCAGCGTCTGGCCGCTCACGAAGTCGCTGTCCGGACTGCAGAAGAGATAGATGGCGCCGGCGGCTTCCTCGGGGAACCCGCCGCGCCCGAGCGGGATCATCTGGTTCATCGCCGCGATGCGCGCGCCCTGCACGCCCACCTTCACCGTGCGCCCGGCGACGTCGATCGTGCCGGCCTCGCCCTCGGCGAGCGGCTTCGTCAGCCGCGTCTGGATGTAGCCGAACGCCACGCAGTTCACGGTGCACGCGTAGCGCCCCCACTCCTTCGCGAGCGTGCGCGTCATGCCCGTCACGGCCGCCTTCGCCGACGAGTAGTTCACCTGCCCCGCGTTGCCGCGCACACCGGACGTCGACGAGATCTGGACCACCTTGCGCACGACGCGCTGGCCGCCCCTCGATTCCGCCTCGAAGGCTTCCTTGAGGAAGGGCTGGAATGCGCGCAGGATCCGGAACGGCGCGGTGACGTGCACGTCCATGATCGCGTACCACTGCTCGTCGGTCATCTTCTGGATCACGTTGTCCCACGTGTAGCCGGCGTTGTTGACGACGATGTGCAGGCCGCCGAGCTGCTTCACCGCCGTCTGGACGATGCGCTCGCCGAAGTCCTTCGCGGTGACGTCGCCGTTGCAGGCGACGGCGCGGCCGCCGAGCTTCTCGATGAGCGCGATGGTCTCTTTCGCCGGCGCGTCGTCGAGGTCGTTCACGACCACCGCGGCGCCGTCGCGCGCCAGCCGCAGCGCCACCTGCTGTCCGATCCCGCGCCCCGAGCCTGTCACGATCGCGACCTTGCCCTCGAGCTGTCCCACGCTGTCCTCCGGCCGAATGGTGTGCGCCGAGCATAGCCCAGGTTTGTCGTATCATCCTGGCACCTTCGCAAGAGGAGAGTCACCGCATGAAGAAGACGTGGATGGCCGTGATCGGTCTCGTCGCGCTGGCGGTGGGTGTGAGCGCCGTGCAGGGTCAGCAGGCGCTCAGCGGGGAGTACAAGATCGGCGTGCTGGAGCCGCTCACCGGCAACCTCGCGGTACGGGGCAAGGGACACCTCGAGGGCTACGAGATCATGCGCGACCTCATCAACGAGAAGTTCGGCGGCGTGATGGGCAAGAAGCTGGTCTTCGCGGTCGGCGACGGCCCCGACCCGACGGCCGCGACCTCCGAGGCCACGCGGCTCGCGACGCGCGAAGGTGTCAAGATCATCACGGGCACGTTCTCGTCCACGCTCTGCGGCGCCGCGAGCGAAGCGGCGTCCCGCCAGAACGTCATCTACTGGGAGACCTCCTGCGTCGACCCGCGCTTCACGCGCCGTGGGCTGAAGAACGTGTTCCGCACGGAGATCGACGGCACGGGGTTCGGCTGGTACAACATCGAGTTCATCGCGAAGCACCTCTCGCACCGCCTCGGCAAGAAGCCGAACGAGCTGCGCATCGCCTACCTCTCCGAGGACTCGTCGTACGGCCAGAGCGTGACCGAGTCCGCGCGACAGCGCGCGAAGCAGGAATTCGGGATGCAGGAGGTGGCGGCGCCCGAGTACTACACGTTCACCACGAACGACCTCACGCCGATCATCCTCAAGCTGAAGAACGCGAACCCCGACATCCTCCACCACATCGCGCGCGACCAGGACGCCATCCTCTTCTGGCGGCAGGCGCGCGAGCAGAACTTCCAGGTGAAGGCCGTCGTGCACGCCGGCGCGACGGGCTACGGCAACCCGGGCTTCGGCAAGGCGTTCGGCAACGACGCCAACGGACCGTTCGCGCTGCTCGAGCCCGGCCCCGGCCTGATCCTCGAGAAGCTGCGCCCGGAAGGCCAGCGGATCGAGCGCGCGTTCCGGGACGCCGTGAAGGCGAAGACGGGCTCCGACATCACCGGCGACCATCAGCTGGCCGGCGGCGGGCTGTGGGTCCTGAAGCTCGTGCTCGACGCCGCGAAGACCGACGAGCTCGAGAAGTTCCGCTCAGCCGTCATGTCGCTCGACCTGCCCGTCGGCTCCGCCGTCAACGGCTGGGGTGTGAAGTTCGACGAGACCGGCCAGAACTCGAACGCCCGCGTGCAGCACTACATGCTGCAGTGGCAGAACGGCCAGCTCGTGACCGTGTGGCCGGAAGAGTTCACGACCCATCGCGCCAAGTGGATTCCGCTCGGCGCGTGGGACCAGAGGAAGTAGCGGGAAGAGCGGCCACTGCAGGCGCTCCCGCAGCTCGTCGTCTCGACGATCCTCCTCGCCGGGATCTACGCGCTCATCGCCGTGGGTCTCACGCTGATCTTCGGCGTGATGCGCGTGGTCAACTTCGCGCACGGCGAGTTCCTCATGCTCGGGATGTACGTCGCGTTCTGGGCGTTCGCGCTCCTCCACTTCGATCCGTACGTGACGCTGATCGTCTCGCTGCCGCTCTTCTTCGCCCTCGGGTGGGTCAGCTATCGCCTCATCATGCGTCCCGTCGTCCACGCCTCGCACAACGTCCAGGTCTTCACCACGGTCGGGCTCTCGATCGCCTTGCAGAACATCGCGCTCGTGCTGTGGACCGCGGACGCGCGCTTCGTCCGCACGAGCTACTACGCGGTGGTGGTGCGCGTCGCCGACGCCGCGTTCAACGTCGCGCAGTTCGTCGCGTTCGGCGTCGCCGTCGCCTGCACCGCCGCACTGTTCGCGTTCATGCGGTGGTCCTACACCGGGAAAGTGATGCGCGCGACCGCGCAGGACCGCCAGGCCTCCGCGCTCATGGGCATCGACACCGATCGCGTGTACGCGCTCACCTGGACGATCGGCATCGCCTGCGTCGGTGTTGCCGGCGTGCTGCTGGCCCCGGTCTATCCCGTATATCCGACGGCGGGGCTGCAGTTCGTGCTGATCGCCTACGTCGCGGTCGTCCTCGGCGGGCTGGGCGACATGGCGGGCGCGCTGCTCGCCAGCCTCATCGTCGCCGCCGTGGAGGTCGCGGGCTCGTACGTGATCGGCACGGCATGGAAAGAAGTGCTCTACCTCCTGCTCTTCATCGCCATCCTGATGGTGCGTCCCGCCGGACTCTTCGGTCAGCGCGGCGCCGAAGCGCTCGGCACGTGAGCGCCGCGCCGGCGGCGGTCTTCTTCGCGCTCGCGGCGCTCGCGTCGTTCGTCGTGCGCGACGCTTTTCTCCTCGACAGCCTGATCCTGATCCTCCTGTGGGGCTCCGCGGCCGCGGCGTGGAACGTGGCAGGGGGCTACGCCGGGCAGATCTCGCTCGGACACTCGGCGTTCTTCGGGCTCGGCGCGTACGGGGCGGCGGTGCTCGGCACGCGGTGGGATCTCTCGGCGTGGATCGGTCTCGCCGTCGGCGCCGTCGTCGCGACCGCGGCGGGCCTCGTGCTGGGGTTCCTCAGCAACCGGCTCCGTGGCCCGTACTTCGTGCTCGCGACCATCGCGTTCTCGCAGGTCCTGCTGATCGTCGCCAGCCGCCTGCGAGCATTCACCGCCGGGTCGGAAGGGATTCCGGTTCCGTTCCGTCCGGGATTCTGGACGCTGGGCCTCGCGGACAAGCGGGTATGGGTCTGGATCGTGCTGGTGGTCGCGGTCCTCGCGTATCTGTTGCAGCGCTACCTCGACGTCTCGCGACGTGGGTACCAGCTCGCGGCCGTACGCGAAGACGAGGACGCCGCGCTGTCGCTGGGTGTCGCGGCACGACGCCTGAAGGTCGCGGCGATCGCCGTGAGCGCGGCGCTCACCGCCGTGACGGGCGCACTGTGGGCGCAATACGTCGGCTTCGTGGACCCGTTCTACGTCTTCTCCGTCGATCTGTCCGTCCGCTTCGCGCTCGCGTCCATCATCGGCGGGCTCGGCACCGCGCTCGGGCCGTTCCTCGGCGCGGTGCTCGTCACGACCGTCGAGACGTACCTCCGCGCGCAGTTCGGCGGGATCGGCGCCGGCCTCGTCGGCATCTACCTCGTCGTCTACGGCACCGCGCTCATCGTGATGGTGCGGTTCGCGCCGCAGGGATTGGTCGGTTGGCTGCGCCGGTCGTGAGCCTCCTGTCCGTCGCCGGCGTCACCAAGCGGTTCGGCGGCATCACCGCCAACCGCGGCATCTCCTTCGACGTGGCGCCGGGCGAGCTCGTCGGCATCATCGGTCCCAACGGCGCCGGCAAGTCGACGCTGTTCGAGATCATCAGCGGCTTCTATCGGCCCGAAGAAGGCGACGTGCGGCTCGACGGCGTGCGGCTCACCGGCCTCTCGCCCGACCGCGTCTGCCGGCTCGGCGTCGCGCGGACGTTTCAGAAGCTCAGACCGTTCGCCGGCCTGACCGTGCTCGGCAATGTCATGGTCGGCGCGCTGACGCGCACGAAGGACGTGCGTCACGCGCGAGAGCAGGCGCGCGAGATCGTGGCGCGCGTGGGACTCGAGGACAAGGCCGATGCGCACGCGCGAACGCTCTCCACCGGCCAGCGCAAGCGGCTGGAGCTGGCGCGCGCGCTGGCCACCCGGCCGCGTCTCTTGCTCCTCGACGAAGTGACCGGCGGGGTCGACCAGCGGACGATCCCCGCGCTCGTCCAGCTCGTGCGCGAGCTGCACGCGAGCGGCCTCACGCTGCTCGTCATCGAGCACAACATGCGGGTGATCACCGCCGTGACGCAGCGGATCATCGCGCTCCACCTCGGCGAGGTCATCGCGGACGGCCCGCCGGACGTCGTCGCCCGCGACCGCGCGGTCGTCGAAGCCTATCTCGGGCAGGCGTACACGCGGTGAGCGGGATGCTGACGGTCGAGGGCCTCGACGTGGCGTACGGCGACTTCCAGGCGCTCTGGGAGGCGGCGATGCGCGTCGAGGCCGGGGAGATCGTCGCGGTGCTCGGCCCGAACGGTGCCGGAAAGTCCACGCTGATGAACACCATCTCCGGGCTCATCACGCCGCGGGCCGGCCGGATCACGTTCCTCGGCAAGCGCATCGACGGCGCCGCCGCGCACGTCACGGTCGGCGACGGCATCGCGCACGTGCTCGAGCGGCGCCGGCTCTTTCCGTTCCTCACCGTCCGCGACAACGTGCTCCTCGGCGCGCACAACCCGCACGCGCGGCCGCGCCGCGCCGAGACGCTCGCGCGCGTCGAGGCGCTGTTCCCCATCGTTCGCGCCCGGCGCAATCAGCTCGCGCACACGCTCTCCGGTGGCGAGCAGCAGATGGTCGCGATCGCGCGCGGGTACATGGCGCGTCCGAAGCTCCTCATGATCGACGAGCCGTTTCTCGGGCTCGCGCCGGCCATCGTGCACGAGATCGGCATCCTCATCCGCCGGCTGCGCGACGAGGAAGGCCTCAGCGTGCTCTTCATCGAGCAGAACGTGGAGCTGGCGCTCCGGCTCGCCGATCGCGGCTGCATCCTCGAGAGCGGCCGCACGATCCTCGACGGCGCGTCGGCCGAGCTGCTGCAGTCGGCCGAGGTGAAGCGGATCTTCCTCGGCGACCTCGCGCTGTGACCGCTCCCAGCCTTCGTTCTGGTCGGGAACGTCTCGCCGCACGAGCTCGATGTCGGCGCGATCCTGCAGCGCCCTGCTGCGTCGCCGCGCCGGGTCGGAGGCCGCACGCTCCTTCATCGCGATCCGCCGTCGTCACGACGCGAATGCGTGCGCCGGCGATCGCAGGGGACTCGGCGCGGTCGGGCATGGGATCGAACCCGGCCTCGAAGATGATCTGCACGGGCACTCCGGACCGACGGCGATGCGCCAAGAGCGTCGAGGGCCCGCGCGACATCGGCGAGGTCCGCGAGCTCGTCGGCGGATTCGTCCATGGGTGTTCCCCGCAGCGACGCGATCAGTCGTCGTTCACGAGTCGTGAGCCGCCTGATCGTTTCCAGCGTCCGCGCATCCATCACTGTCAGGATAGGGCAGCGTCGCTCGATCACCTGCGCGAGAGATCATCGGCTACCATCCGGGAACGTGAGCCCTGCCGTCCCGCATCGCTCGGCCCCATCCTCGCGGTGGCAGCGGATCTGGCCCGCGCCGGATCCCGCGCTCGCGGTGGCGAGCGCGCAGGGCGAGATCGCCGTGGCGCGCGGGCGGCTCTGGCTCACGCTGATGGTGCTCGCGATTCCCCTGGCCGCACTGGCGAGTGGCGTCACGCCGGAGGCGGCCGCGGGCACCGGCTTCGCGGCCTTCGCGGTGCTCCTCGCGATCGTCGTCGACCGCGTGGTGGCGCGGCGCCGGCGAATTCCCGGGCTCGTCGGCGATCTCCTCATCGGCATGCCGACGGTCGCGGCGAATAGCCGCACGACGCGCCGACGGCAGGTGGTGGATCACGGTGGTCAGGTGGCGGAGCAGGAACTGCAAGTGGTCGACGTTGGTGGCGCTCATCGAGCGCCATCATACGGGCGCTTGGCACGGCGCGCGCCGTGTGAAAAGTTTTTCCCTCAAGTGGTCGGTCCCGTCGTCGAACAACGTGATCGCCGTCGTGAACGACGGATGGACCGTGACCGTGCCGCCCGAATTGTCCCCCTCCGGGATGGGAGTGCCGTTGAAGGACGAGGCGGAGACCGAGACGGGCGCTGCGTCGGCGGGCCAGACCCGCGCGGCGGCCAGAGTCCGGATCCGGGCTGTGACGCATAGCTCCCGCGGCTCGGCATTCGCCTCGTCGCCCGAGCACGGCGCCGAGGGAGGAAGTGGGGCGACCGGCCGGCGCCCGTAGGAGCGCCGGCCGGCCAGCGAAGCGATTCGGGGGTCGGGCGGCGACCCCGACCGGGGCGCGGCCGACGCCGACGTGGCCACCACCGCCTTCGTCGCCGTGTCGATCACTGGCACCGAGACATGATGGCCCGCAACGTCCACCTGGGTGCCCGCAGGGTTCACCGCGACGCCTATCGGACTGTTGACAACGTGAATCGTCTTCTCGATCTGGTTCGCCGCAGTGTCGATCACGGACACGCTCTGCTCCTGCGAATTCCCGACGTATACGCGGGTGCCCGCCGGGTTCACCGCGACGCCTCTCGGCCCCAACCCGACCGCGATCGTGTCCGTCACCTCGTTGGTCGCCGTGTCGATCACCAACACCATGGAGCTGCCCTGATTCGCGACGTACACGCGCGTGCCCGCCGGGTTCATCGCGACCCCGTACGGATTGGCGCCGACGACGATCGTAGCTACCACCGCGTTTTTCACGGGATCGATGACCGAGACCGTACCGGCGACGAAATCGTGACGTACACGTGCGGAGCGAGGATCAGTTCGAGCGAGGCCTCGAGCGAGGCCACGCGCTCCGTGAGCGGGCCGAGGTCGGCGGCGGTGCCGTCCTTCCCCGGCAGCCCCTGCTCGCCCTTGTCCCCCTTGTCCCCTTTGTCGCCCTTGAGGCCCTGGGGGCCCTGAGGGCCGGCTGGACCCGCGCCCGCCATGTGGGCGAGCACGGGTTCGAGCGCGTCGTGCTGGGCGCGCTCGACCGGCAGGACACCGGCCGCCTCGTCGAGGCCCTCGTCTCGGCCACGACCGCCGGCGCGATGCCGCGCGTGGCCGACGACGTCTGGGCCCTGAGCCTCGGCCATCCGTTCATGATCGTCGAGACCGTGCGCGCGCTCGAGCAGAACGCCTGGCCCGCGGCGGCTTACCGCCTCGCGTGCGCGATCTGGCGGCCCGGCGCCTCGCGCGACTCGGCGAGGCGAGCCACCGGCTGGCGGCGGTGGCCGCCGTCATCCGGCGGCCGTTCGACTTCACGCTGCTGCGCGAGGCGGCGGGGCTGTCGAACGACGAGACGGCGGCGCGGGTGGACGAGCTGATCAGGCGGGGCGTGCTCGGGGTGAGTGGCGAGAAGCTCGACTTCACGCACGACCGCCTCCGCGAGGTGGCGTACGAGGAGATCGTGCCGCCGCTCCGTCCCGCGCTCCACGCCGCGGTGGCGCGCGCGCTCGCGCAGCGGTCAGGCGATGACGAGACGCTTGCGCTAAACCTCGCGTTCCACCATCGCGGCATGGGCGCCTGGCAGGAAGCCGCCGACGGCTTCCAGCGGGCCGGACGCCGCGCCCTGGCGCGCGCGGCGTTCCGCACTGCGGCGGCGGACCTCGAGCAAGCGCTCACCATGCTGGAACGCCTGCCCGAGACACCGGCGCGCATGGCCCAGGGCGTGGATCTCCGCCTCGACCTGCGCCAGGCGCTCGTGCCGCTGCACGACGCGACGCGCATCCGGACCGTCCGCGCCGAGGCCGAGGCGATCGCCGCGCGCGTCGGAGACCGGCGGCGCGGCGCGTGGGTCACCGCGTACCGTGCGTACGCGCTCATGATCGCCGGCGATCCGGCGCGCGCCGAGGAGTCGGCGCGGCGGGCCGCCGAAATCGGCCAGAGCGGGCCCGACGACCGGCTCGTCGTTTACGCGGAGCACTGCCTGGCGTTCGTCGCCTACGCGAGCGGCGACTTTCGCGGCGCCGTCGCACTCGCGCGCCCACACGTGCGGCGGCGCGAGAGGTCGCGGCGAAGGCGCTCGCCCTCGGCACGCGGATCGACCACCGGTTCAGCCTCGTCGTCGCCGCCGGCACGGTGGCCGCCGTCGCCCTGCTCTTCGACGACGCCGAGGCCGCGCGCGAGGCGGCCGAGCGCGCGCTCGCGCTCTGCGGCGACGGCGACTTCCCCGAGCAGGCGCCCTCCATCTCCGCCACGCTCGGTCTCGCGAAGGCGCGGCTCGGGCGGGTCGACGAGGGACTCCCGCTCCTGGAATGGGCGGCCTCCGACGCGGCGGCGGCGCAGGAGTCGTACACTCTCGCCCATCGCGTGACGTGCCTCGCCGAGGCGTACCGGCGCGCCGGACGCTCGGACGACGCCCGCGCGCTCGCGGAGGCGCGCGGAGCGTGGGGATCTCGCGCGTGGGCGCTGGCGCTCCTCGGCGAGATCGGCCTCCAGGCGCCGTCCGAGCGCGAGCGTGGCCGAGCGGCGATCGGCGAAGCCCTCGCGATGGCCACGGCCGCCGGCATGCGTCCGCTCGTCCGTCGATGTTCGCGCCTGCTCGCGCTTCGACCCGCGCACTGAACGATCAGGCCGGTCGCAGGGGCGGCGCCGCCGGGCCGCCGGGGAGGTTTTCCATGCGCATGCGCGTCGTCGTCGCGCTGGGCGTCCTCGTCGTGGCCGGTCTCGGATGGTATCTCTTCCGCCCCGAACGGCTCTTCATCGACCGCACGGTGAGCGAGACGCTGCCGACCAGCGCCTCCCCGACCGGCGTGGCCGCTCCCGTCGAGCTCGCCGCCGGCCGGTTCCACAGCGTCGCCCACGAGACCCGCGGCCGCGCGACGATCTACACGCTGCCCGAAGGCAAGCGCCTGCTCCGCTTCACGGAGTTCGAGACCTCCAACGGCCCCGACGTGCAGGTCTACCTCGTCGCCGCCGACGATGCGAAGGACGACGCCACGGTCACGCGCGCCGGCTTCGTCCACGTCGGCGCGCTCAAGGGCAACATCGGCGACCCCAACTACGAGCTCGCGGCCGACGTCGACCTCGCGAAGTACCGCGCCGTCACCGTCTGGTGCCGCCGCTTCAGCGTGAACTTCGGCACGGCCCCGCTCGCCCCGCCCGCGCCGAGGAGCTGATCGAGCGCCTCATCCGGCGCACCTCGCTCTTGACGTCGTCGCCTGGCGCGGTGGCGTGTCGCGCTGCGACGCGGCCCACTCGCGGGGTCGCAGGCAGTCGTCTGCCAGGAAGCTGCCCAGCGTCTCGCTCGAACAGGACATTCCAGTACGCCCACGAGCGGGCATCGAACACGCCGGCCGGCGGATTTTCCAGGACGTCGCGAAAGGCGTCGGGAGGGAAGATCTCCGCCACGAAGCGGACCTCGTCGAACGTTCCCGTTGCCATCACGCGCGCGAGAAAGTGTCGCCGGTCTGCGATCGCCTCGGCGGCGGGCTTCCACCACACGATCCGCTCAGCGATCGCTTCGAGCGTGAGACTCACGTCGCGAGCCCGCCACGCGGAGGCAGCGCACGAATCGTCGCCAGCGGCGTCTCGCGCACCGCGCGCTCGAGGGCCTCCCGGATCTCCTTCGACAGACTCGGAAGATCGCCGTCTTCGAAATACGCCAGCGCCTTGAGCGACGGCAGCGGGTTGAACGTCGGCCCGTAGACGGCGAGCGCCGCGCCGAGTGCTTCGCGAAGCGCGATCCCCTCGGCGAGCAGGCAGGCGACATCGAGATAGTCCTTGGCCTCCGCACGATCCTGAACGACCTTCACCTTCGTTGCCGCCAGATCGAGCAACGACGCGACCAGCGGACCATCGCCGGCGGCGATGCCAGGATCACCGACACGGCGCAGCAGCAGCCGACCGAAGAACGACCCGGTCACCGGGCCACTGCGCTCCACGACGCTGACAAGCGTGTCGGGCTCCGACCGCGACCGCACGGCGCCGCGCAGCAGGGGGATCTCTCGCTCGAGCGCATCCGGCTGGAAATGACCGTTCGAGAAGAAGCCGAAGTCGAGCGATCGCCGATGGCCGAGGCGCAGCGTGATCGCCGTTCCACCGTAGAGCACGAAGCGGCGCGGCACGGTGCCGAGCTCACGGAAGACTCGCCGCTGCGGCTCGGGGAGCACGTCGAGGCGGGGCTCGAAGGCGCATGGGACGCTCACGAAGCGATCGTAGCAGGGCCCGGAGGATGACGGTGTAGAGTCTCGACGTCCGAATGATCCCCAGGCTCGCGGCGGCCGGCGCCTTCCTCGTCTCGCTCGATTCGATGATGAACATCGGGTTCCCCGCGATCGCGGCCGCGTTCGCGGTGCCTCCCGAGCAGATCCGCTGGGTCATCATCTGCTACACGGGCGTGTACGCCGTCACCGCGTTCGCGGGCGGCGTGGTGGCGGACCTCGTCGGGCACGGGCGCGTGTTTCGCGCCGGCCTCGCGCTCACGGCGCTCGCGTTCGTGGCCGGCGGGCTCGCCCTCAGCTTCGAATGGCTCCTGGCCGCGCGCGTCGCGCAGGGGGTCGCGAGCGGTCTCGTCTACGGCACGGCGCCCGGCATCGTCACGCTCGCGGTGGCGCCCGACCGGCGCGGGCGCGCGCTGGGATCGCTGGCGGCGGCGATGGCGCTCGGGCTCGCGATCGGGCCGCTCGTGGCCGGCGTTCTCGTGCACGTCTTCGGCTGGCGCGTCGTCTTCTTCGCGCGGCTGCCGGTGGCCGTGCTGGTCCTCGTCGCCACGCGCGCGTTGCCGGCCGTACACGGCGGGGCGGGAACGCGGCGGCTCGTCGGGCTCGCCGACCTGCGGCGGCGGCCGGTGCCGGTCGCGTGCGCGCTCGCCTTCCTCTCGCAGGCCGGCGTGTTCGCCATCTGGCTGCTCGCCCCGTTCCATCTGATCGAGCGCCGCGGATTCGACGCCGGCGTCGCGGGCGTGATCTTCACGCTGGCGCCGCTCGGGACGTCGATCGCGGCGCGGCTCGCCGGCCGCGTCGCGGACCGGCTCGGGGCGTTCACGCCCCTGATCGCGGGCCTCGCGCTCGAGACGCTGGGGCTCGGCGCCCTCGCGCTCGCCGACGTCGACACCCCGCTCGCGATCGTGGCGACGGCGCTCTTCGTGGCGGGCTTCGGGCTCGGCGCGTTCCAGGTGCCGATGATGACGCTGGTGATGGGCGGCTTCCCGTCGGCGCTCCAGGGCGCCGCGGGCGGCCTCATCTTCCTCGCGCGCACGCTCGGTCTCGTCTCGGGCGTGTGGCTGCTGGCGGCGGTCTTCGCGTCGCGCAGGCCGCTCGTCGGCTTCGACGCGGCGTTTGGCGACGCCTTCCTGGTCGCGACGGCCATCGTCGCCGCCGCCGTCGTGCTCGCGCTCGCTCGCCTGCGGTCCCTGCGCGCCGGCGCGCCGCCGGCGTGAGCGGCCGTCGGCTCCCCGCCGCCTACATCTGCCGCCAGTCGCCGGCGACCTCGAATGCCTGCGCGGCGCGGTAGATCGTCGACTCGTCCCAGTGCTTGCCGATCAGCATCATCCCGATCGGGCGGCCGTCGGTCTGGCCGCACGGCACGCTCATCGCCGGATGCCCGGTGGCGTCGAACGGCGCCGTGTTCGCGATCATCTCGAACGCGCGCTGGATGACGAGCTCGCGCGGCGCGTGCGCGGGCGGCAGCGGTGTCGCCTTGAGCGGCAGCGTGGGCATCAGCAGCAGGTCGTGCTCGGCGAGCGCGGCGTCGTAGGCGGCGCGCAGCTTGCGGGAGAGGTTCTGCGCCTTCGCATAGTAGTGGCCGCGGTAGTGCTTGATCGCGTAGTGCCCGAGGAACATCGAGAGCTTGAGCGTGTCGGACAGCTCGTCGGCGCGGTGCCGCCACGCCGCGTGCGCATCCAGCAGGCTCGTGACGAAGAGCCCGCGCCAGTTGGTGCCGAGGCCGTTGCCCTTCATCATCAGCTCGGTCGCGCCCTCGAGCGCGATCGGCGTCCAGATCGCGGGCCCGAGCCGGTGCATCGGCAGCGCGACCTCGGTGACCTTCGCGCCCATCTTGCCGAGCATCGCGGCCGCGCCGCGCACGCGGGCGTCGACGTCCGGCTCCGAGTTCGGGTGCCCGAAGCCCTCGGTGACGACGCCGATCCGGAGGCCGTCCACGCCCTGCCCCAGCGCCTGCGTGTAGGGAGCGACCTGCGGCGCGTACTGCCGCGGGTCGAGCCCGTCGGCGCCGGCGATCACCTCGAGGAGCAGCGCGTTGTCGCGCACGGTGGCCGTCATCGGCCCCGTGTGGTCGAGCGTCAGCTCGATCGGCATGATCCCCGTGTAGGGCACGAGCCCGTGCGTCGGCTTCATGCCGTAGATCCCGCAGTAGGCGGACGGGATGCGGATCGACCCACCCTGGTCGCCGCCGATCGCCATGTCCACCTCGCCCGCGGCGACGAGCGCGGCCGAACCCGAGGAGGAGCCGCCCGCGGAGTAGCCGGGCTTGCGCGGGTTCTGCACGGGCCCGGCAGCGCTCGTGTGGCTGCCGCCGGAGAAGCAGAAGTACTCGCAGTGCGCCTTGCCGAGGATGGCGCCGCCCGCGTCGAGGATGCGCGTGACGATGGTGGCGTCGACGTCGGGCACGTAGCCCTCGAGCGTCGAGGCCCCGTTCATCATCGGCACGCCGGCCAGGCAGACGTTGTCCTTCAGCGCGATCCGCTTGCCCGCGAGCTTGCCGCCGGGCGCGCCCTTCACCGTGGTCTTGACGTACCAGGCGTTGTGCGGGTTCTCGTCGCCTTCCGGCCGGTAGCCGGGCGTGCGCGGGTACGTGACCTGCGGCAGGTAGTCCGGCATCGCGTCGACCGCGTCGTAGGCGCCGAGGCTGCCTTCCATCAACGCGAGGTACGACTGGACGTCGGCGTCGGTCAGCGTGAAGCCGAGATCGTCGGCGACGGCGCGGAGCTGGGATGGCGTGGGCCGCTTGATGGCCATGAGTGTCTCCTTTAGCGCAGGTGCAGGAGGTTCGCCGCCCACACGGGCCGCGTCAGCCCCTCCATCCAGCCTCCTGATGGGCGTGGCGCCGGGCATTCCGGCATGGCCTCACGCCTCGGCCCGCGCCTTCCCGGCCAGGCGCTCGATCCGCGCCCACTCCGCGTCGGTGACCGGCATCACCGACAGCCGCGCGATCCGGACGAGGGGAAAGTTTTTGAAGGCCGCGTCGGCCTTGATCTCGGCGAGGCGGACCGGTCTCGCCAACCGCTTCACCGGAGCGAGATCCACCGCGACGTACTTCCCGCTCTTGTCGTCGGGATCCGGATACGCGCTCGAGAGCGCTTTCGCGATCCCGACGACCGCCTTCTCATCGCCGGTGTGGTAATAGAAGACCCGGTCGCCCTTCTCGATCGCGCGCAGATGCTTCTGCGCGAGCGCGTTCCTGACGCCGCTCCACACGGCTTTCGTGTCCGTGACGAAATCGTCCCATCCGTAATGGGTCGGCTCTTCCTTCACCAGCCAGTTCATTGGTAGAACGCTGGCGCGGTACCCGTTACCGGGCCCGTCTCCAGCACCCCCCTTTCAAACCGTGCGTGCCCTTTTCGGGCACACGGCTTACCGATGATCTCTTGGCGTCAGGCATGCGCAGTGCCGGGATAGCGTACGGTGCCGAACAGTCGATGGAGGCCAAGCTCCCGAAACCAGTCGAACGACCACCGGGAGATCGCTCCGTGCCGATACTGCAGGCCCCGGCGCCGAGCCAGAAACAGCCCGAGCCGTTGCCGCACGTAGTGATCGATCTGGTTGAACTTCAGGGAAGCGTTTCCTGTGCGAAAGTAGTTCCCCCAGCCCCGCAGCACGGGATTCAGCCGTGCGATCAGCTCTCGCACGTCCTTCACCCCGCTGTGCCGCGCGTCCGTCAACTCCCGAATGCGGGCTCGTACCCGCTTCATGCTCCTCGGCGACGGCCAGCGCTGCAAGAACATCCGGCCGGGATACCGCACCGACCGACACTTCTTCAGCCGACACCCGAGAAACTCGAAGCTCTCCTTGCCGCCTCCGCGCGCCACCAGGCGCGTCTTCTCCGGATGCGCCTCCAGTCCGAGATGCTGGAGAATCAGCCCCACCCGTCGATGCGCTTCCCGCGCCGTCGCCTCCGTGCGACAGAGCACCACCAAATCGTCGGCGTACCGGATCAGTACGCCGAGGTGCCCGCACTTCCGCTGCCACACGCGATCGAGCCCATGCAGGTAGATATTCGAGAGCACCGGCGAGATGACGCCGCCTTGTGGCGTCCCCACCACCGTTTCCTCTTGCTGCCCCTCCTCCATCACCCCGGCCTTCAGCCAGCGCCGAATCAGCTTGAGCACCCGCCGATCCGAGATTCGCCGCCCCACTTCCCCCATCAGCCGGTCGTGGTCGATACGGCCAAAATAGTCTTTGATGTCGACCTCGACTACGTACTCGTGCCGCTGGTTCGCCGTGACCCGAATGGTCTCCAACGCCTCCGTGGCGCTTCGTTTCGGCCGGAACCCGTAGGACACCGGCAGAAAGTCGGCCTCGAAGAGCGGCTCGATCACGAGCTTCGCCGCCATCTGGACTACCCGATCCCGGACCGTCGGAATACCCAACGGTCGTTGCCGTCCGTCCGCCTTCGGGATGTACCGCCGCTCCACCGGGGCCGGTCGGTACCGCCCAGTCTTGAGGTCGGCCTGGATCTCGTGCAGAAATCCCTCGACCCCCCGCTGCTCAATGGCCGCGATCGTCTCGCCGTCCACTCCCGCAGCGCCTCGATTGGCTCGTACGCGCGTCCACGCTTCCCGCAGGATGTCACTCCTGTAGATCCGGTCGTACAGCGCGTGGAAGCGCCGCCCCCGACTCTGCTTGGCCGCTCGCCACAGCGTCCGCTGGAGTTCTCGCACTTTGCCTTCCGGGTGATTGGAGCTTGCGCTCATGCCCTCGCGCTTACCTCCGTGCGAACGCGCGATCAAAGCAGGGGTCCTTCCCTCCAAGCGGTTGTCTTGCCGCCCTTCGCCGGTACTACGACCCCCTCGGACTCCCTCCCGACGCCGCGCCGTTTCGGACTCGCCTTATCGACGCGGCCTTGCTCCGACGTGAGCTGTCGGGTAGGGCCTCTCCTGTTCCGCACCGGGCCGTCGACACGTGCCGCTCCCCATACCCCGGAGGAGTCCAGCGCCGCTCCGATCCCTGCGCGCTGTCTATTGCCTTCGCCGTGGCATGCCCGGCTCGGCCTCCCCTGCCTTTCGGCTGATAATCTGACGAGGCGGCAGGATTCACGTGATGTTGCGGCCCGCGCCTTCGCTCCCTCCGTAGAGGCTCTCGACGCCCCGCTCGGCGCTGACGATCTCGCATCAACGCTGGGGCCTGCTACTGAGCGCATCGGCGCTTACTCAGGCGGGACTTGCACCCGCAGGTCCGGTGCAGCTTCGCAGGACGCGACATGGCCGCATTGTAGGTCGAGCGCCGTGGCCAGGGCAGCGCCGGGGGTCTTGGAGGGCCGCCGGAGGCGCTGCGGCATTCGCGGAGGGCCCGGATTGATTCCGGGCCCGGAGCGTGGGGGCTTGGGGGGCCGCCTCTGGCGGCCCCCCATCTATCACGAGTGCCAACGGAACTGCTGCGGCTTGCGGGCGGATTCCTGCGAGATCATCACGTTCACGAGGGCCGGACCCTTGAACGCCATCGCCTCTTGCAGCGCGTTCTTCAGATCCTTCGGGTTCTCGACGAACCAGCCCTTGCCGCCGAAGGCCTCCATCATCTTGTCGTAGCGCGCGCCGTAGATCAGCGCGTTCGGCTTCAGGTTCTGCAGCGGGTTGTCCGGATGCTTCGCGTGGCCGGGTCCGATGCCGCCGTTGTTGAAGACGACGATCTTGACCGGGAGGTTGTAGCGGGCGCACGTCTCCATCTCCATGCCGGAGAACCCGATGGCCGAGTCGCCCGAGACCGAGACGATCGGCTTGTCGGGATGCACGACGGCGGCGGCGATGACGAAGCCCATGCCGATGCCCATCGTGCCGTAACTGCCGGCATCCAGCCGGTGCCGCGGCTTCGAGTTCATGAGCTGGGTGCGGCCGATGTCCATCGTGCTCGCGCCCTCGCCGATGATGATCGCGTCGTCCGGGATCCACGCCGAGACGTCCTTGAGCGCGCGGTAGTAGTTGGCCGGCGCCTGGTCGTCGGCGAGCTGCGGCGCGATCTGTGCCGCGTTCGCCGCCGCCTTCTCCGCGATCGAGCTCCGCCACGGCGTGTCCTTGGGATAGACCCACTCGCGCTTTTCAAGCGCGTTGTTGAGCTGCGCGGCGATCGCCTTGCCGTCGCCGACCAGCCCCACCGCCGCAGGCGCGTTCTGGCTGATCGTCTCCGGCGCGATGTCGAGCTGGATGAATTTGACGTCCTTGTTGTACCGAGGCGGCAGGCCGAAGTGCATGATCCAGTTCAGCCTGGCGCCCATCAGGAAGACGACGTCGGCATTCTGCAGCGCGTGGCTACGCGCCGCGCCGACCGACAGCGGATGCGTGTCGGGCATCACGCCCTTGCCCATCGGCGAGGCGAGGAACGGCACCTGGGTGCGCTCGATGAACTTGCGCACCTCGTCCTCGGCGCGCGCGTATGCCATCCCCTTGCCCACGATGACGAGCGGCCGCTCCGCCGACCGGAGCACGTCCAGCGCGCGTTCGACGTCGTCCGGCATGGCCTGGGTGCGCGGCGGATCCGGGACGCGCGCGGCCTCGAGGACCTGGGCCTCGTCGACCTTGCCGGTGATGATGTCGTCGGCGATGTCGAGATAGCTCGCGCCGGGCCGGCCGTAGATCGCGTTGCGCACCGCCATCTCGACGTAGAACGGAATCCGGTGCACGTGCTCGATCGCGTGCGCGAACTTGCAGAACGGCGTCGCGATGTAGACCTGGCGCTCCTCCTGGAACGCGCCCATGCCGTTGCGCCACGTCTCCGACGCGCCGCCGATGCAGATCATCGGCCAGCCGTTCTGCTGGGCGTTCGCGAGGCCGGCGAGAGCGTGAACGACGCCGGGGCCCGACACGACGAGGCAGACGCCGGGGCGTCCGGTCAGATAGCCGACGGCCTGCGCGGCATACGAGGCGGACTGCTCGTTGCGCATCCCGACGTAGGTGATCCCTTCCTTCTGCGCGGCCGCCGCGATCGGCTGCACCGGAAACCCGACGATCCCGAACATGTACTGGACGCCCTGCTTCTTGAGGTTCCTCGCGACCAGTGTTGCGCCGTCGACTTCAGCCATTGCGTTCTCTCCCCCTCTAGTTGATCAGCCCGTAGAGCTTCCCCGCGTTCTCGCACACCACCTTGCGGCGCGTCGCCGCCGGCAGGTGGCCGAGCTCCTTCTGGACGTATTCCTGCGAGTCCGGCCAGATCCCGTCGGGATGCGGGAAATCGGAGCCCCACATGATCGTGTCGGCGCCGAGCTCGTCGATGAGCTTCACGCCGATCGGATCCGTCTGGTACGTGGCCCAGCACTGCCGCTTCCAGTACTCGCTCGGCGGCATCGTGAGCGAGAGGTCCTTGAACTGGTCCTCCCACTCCGCGTCCATGCGCCACAGCACGTACGGGATCCAGCCGATGCCGCTCTCGCCGAGCACCAGCCGGATGCGCGGATATTTCTCCAGCACGCCGGAGAAGATCATCGACGTGAGGATGTTCGCCATGTTGATCTGGAAGTGCGTGATGTTCGTCGCAAACGCCGCGCGCGCGACGCGCATGGGCACGTTCGGCGCGTCGGGCAGGTTCGCGCGCGTCGGATCGCTGCCGACGAAGATGATCTTGCGGATGTGGTCCGGCAGGTAGCCGCCGACCGTGTGGAAGTGCAGCGGCAGGCCGGTCGCGTTGATCACGTCCCACAGCGGCTCCCAGTACGGATCCCACAGCGGCTTCAGGTCGGACGAGTTGGCGATGTCGACGCCGCGGCACGCGCCGCGCTTCGCCACGCGCTCGACTTCCGCGATCGCCGCGTCGAGCGGGTTGTTCGGAATCGCCGCGAGGCCGACGAATCGGCCCGGCTTGGACTCGACGAAGCCCGCGAGCCACTCGTTGTAGACGCGAATGACTTCGACCGACGCTTCGGGATCGTTCAGCCGGCTCGTGGCGCCGAGGATGCCGTACAGCACTTCCGCCTGCACGCCGTCGCGGTCCTGATCCTTGACCCGGAGATCGGGATCGGTGAGCCGCCGAATGCCCTTCTTGCCGTCGTCGTAGAGTCCGGTCGACGCCATGCGGTCCGAGCGATGGATGCGGCCGGGGATGTACTCGCGTCCCGCCGAGCCCATGCCGTTCACGCGTCCGAGGCTGGCGCCCTTCTTCGTCACCCACTGGGGCCCCGTCGGCCCGTCGGTGACGTACGGCATCCGCTCGCGCAGCTCCGGCGAGGCGTTCGTTGTGAAGAGGTCGGGCGGCAGCCAGCAGAGGTCGACGTGGCAGTCGGCGGAGATCATCTCGTAACGCAAGGCGTGCCTCCCCTACGGATCAGTGGACGCATCCTACCCCATCGGCGCGAGACTCGGCAGCCGCCCCGCCGCGCGGTACCGGGCCAGGTCCTCCCGGGCGCGCTCGCTCAGGCGATAGACGCCCCGTTCCACCCGGTGGAACCAGCCGTAGACGTCGCGCCCGAGGATCTTCGGCGCGTTCGGCACGAGGCCCGTCGCGCGGAGCGCTTTGAGGCTCCTGCCCCCGTCGTGATCGACGAGCAGCGCGCAGCGCAGCGCCTCCTGGCGGTAGGCGGTCATGATCGGGGTCTTCGTCACGCCGCCCTGATTGGGATCGCCCTGGCGCCGCGCGTGCTCGCCCAGCAGGAGCGCGGCCCGTCGCGCATGCGGCCGCGGGCGATACGGTCGCGGATCCTCGAGAACCTCGATGTCGTGGAACGGCGGTGGCCCGACCGTCAGCAACCCGAGCCCGAGGCGGCGGCAGAGCTTTCTGACGTCGCGGCGATAGACCGAGGCCGGCGCGCGGCGCGAGCGAGGACGCGCGATGGCGAGGTACACGCGGTCAGTGAGCGCGAGCCGATCGACCCCCTGGAGCAGCAGCGAGAGGCCGAAGGTCAGCTTGAGCTCGACGATGACCGGCCGCTCGCCGCGGCGGGTGCCGACGACGTCGCAGCCGCGCACCTCACCCTTGACGTCGTAGCCCTGGCGCTCGAGGAACGCCTTGACGGCGAAATAGAGGTCCGACTCGCGGCGGGCACCCGCGTCCAAGCGTGGAGGCACGGCCCTACTATGGGGGAGGACGTACACGCGCCCGAAGCAATCCGTGCCGCCCGAGGTCCGCTGACCCTATTCGCGCTTCGCCTCGATCGCGGCGGCAAGCAGGGCGGCAATGTCGCTGATTCGCTTGGCGATCTCGTAGCGCCAACGTCCGTACGAGCCGTCGGCGTTCACGGCCGCGACCCAGCGCCTCGCTGCTCCTACTTTCACCTCCTCCAGCGGATCGAACCCCTTCGTCTCCAGGATGAGATGAACGGGAGGATCATGTTTCAGCCTGACAAGAAAATCGGGGACATAGTCGTGAGGCTGGCCGTTATGCACGTAGGGAATCGCGAAGCCGAGCCCCGCATTTTTGACGAACGCCTCGACCAGCGAATGGGTATCCAACACATAGGCGGCCGACTGCTCCCACTTCGCCGTGTCGGCCACGACGTAGTTGAGGTGGCAGCGCACGACCTCGCGGACGTCACGGCTGGTCCAAAAGTCGACCTCGGCCGTCAACCCCGAGCTTCGACGGGTCTCGTAGCGCGGCAGCTCCGGCTCCTCGCCGCCTGCTGCGTCCGGTTTGATGGCGCCGGTCAGGGCTTCGATCACCCAGCCGTAGTACGGGGAGAGAGCCACGTCCAACACGTTGGCCGGCGGCAGCGGCTTGACGATCCGCGACCGCCCGTCTTACTCGTCCTCCGCCTCGGGCTCGCCGTACAAATCGTCGACGTCATCATCGGGCGCATCGCGACGGATCCGGTAGGCGTGCGTCCGCGCGCCGTCGTCGTCTTCGGGCCGATGGTGATCGTCTCAATCGTTCGCAACGGGACGCCGGCCCGGCTGACTTTGGCGCTAACCCCGCCGGGCGTCACGCTCTGCGGTTCGAAGACGTGCCAGTTCGTGACGAGCACGCGGCCCTTCACCAGATCAGGCATGAGATGCCGAGGCACGAGGTCGCGTGTTCGGTAGAGGCTTGCGTCGCCCTCGCGCGGGTCCAACTCGCCCAGCCGCCGCCGGATCGTGACGGTAGGACAGACCACCAGCACCACGTCCGAGAACCGGGCGTCGGCGCGCATGGCCACCTTGTTAAGGATGCTCCATGCCGCCAACATCGCCATGACTGTGGTCTTGCCGGTGCCGGTGGCCATCTTGCACGCGATGCGCCGGAACCCGGTGTACCCGTCCGCTTGCCGATCCTCGCTCGGGATGTCGGGCGGGATGTCGATCCCCTGGAGAAAGTCGGCGCGCGCTTCGGTCAGGAAGATCACCGACTCGGCTGCCTCGCGCTGGGCGAAGAACAAGCGATGCTGCCGTCCTTCTCGCATCCAATAGTCCAGCAGTTCCATCGTCGTCCGCTCAGCAGCATGAGCACCTGCTGGAACCCGCTCCCGGCGCTCGCGATGTCCAGCCGAGGCGCGTCCGCTCGCTCGCGGTACTCAGCCAGCATGTGAGCGCCGGTCGCATCGGGGGGCAGCAGCTCGAAGCCGAACAGGCGGCCGATCGAAACTTGCAGCGCGCCCAGGCCGGATCGGACCTCGACGCCTCAACGAGCAGGTTGCGCAGGACGTCGCCCGGCTTTGCCTGGCCGAGGAGTTGATCCACCTTGGGGCGTTGGTAGAGCGGCTCCTCGGTGCCGAGCCCGCTCATGGACGGCACGAAGACCGCCGAGAGGTTCGCCTGCCTCACCACGTCCGGCGCTGCGGCGGGGCGAGGTCGCACGTAGATTTGCTCGGTGCTGTCGGCGATCAACTCCATGGAAACCGTCCAGCCCGTCGTGTCCTGGATCTCGATCTCGACGCTGCCGGCGTATTCGCGCTCGCGCCACAGCAAGTCGACCGCCCGCAGCGGAACTGCCGCGAAGGCCTGTCGCGCGATGGGCGCTCGCGTGTAGGCGCCGCCGTGTCGGTGGAAGTCGTTGAGCTGCTTCCAGCGGTCCAGGGCCAGCGACCACGCCGCAATCGCCTGCAGCACGGTCGTCTTACCGGTGTTATTGGGGCCGGCCAGCACCACGTGGCCGGGAAGGACGAACTCCACGTCGCCGAACCGCTTGAAGCGGCGCAGGCGAACGCGATGGATCACGCGCCGGCGTCTCGCAGACTCTTCACGACCAGCAGCTCGTTGCCCCGATCGTCGATGACCTTGACCGCGACCTGTCCGTGCTCGCCGCCCTCGAATGGCGCGCTGGTGGTGCCCGCCAGGTGGTCCCACACGGCATCGTCGTATTCGCCGCGGAGGGCCCGTCGCAAGTCGTCCCACGCGGCCGTGCGCGGGAAGAACGCCTGGCTTACATGGAAGCAGAGCCCGTTATAGTCGATGTCGAGAAACCAGGCGGGGACGTCGCCGGCCTCCATGTGGCTCGCAGTCATCGTGGCGGGTCGAAGACGTTCAGCTTTGCCAGCGTGACCTCGTACTGGCCGTCAGGCCGCTTGCGGATGTCGAGGTCGGGGAGCCCGCACACGCTGAAGATCTGGCTCGACCGCATGTTCTTCAGCAGGTCGCCCATCATAAGGTCGGGCGTGGCCTGCACGTAGCTGGCCGGCGGTAAGCCCATGTCCGCCGCCTTCTCGATCAGCAGCCGCGCGTCGGCTTGGATCGCGAAGCCGACAACGTAGAGGTGTGCGTACCCCTTGAGGCTCGCCTCTTTCAGCGCCTCGTGCACGGCGCGCTGGGTGACGCCGCCGTTCTCAGGACCGAACAGCAACGCCACGGGACGCTCGTCGCCGTTGACCACGACAGCCTCCGCCGACAGCGACAACGTCCGCGCTGGCGGCCGCACGTTGCGCAGCGTGACGGTCTTTCCGCCGCCGACGTGCAGCACCGGCGACCGGCGGAGTATCTCCAGCATGCGATCGAGGAAAGACGAGTAGGCCTGGGCGCCCTCCTCGCCGTTGTCGGCGACGCCGTCGCTGTCCCAATCGATGGGCGTGGGAATCGTGGCTTCGACCGTGAAGGGCCCGGTCACGCGAACGATGCTCTCGTCCTCTGCCGGGCGTTCTGGCATGACTTCTTCACTCGGAGATTCGCCCTTGGCGATCTCTTCGAGTTGGACGTGTGGGACGATTCCGCCTACCTCCTCGCCTCTCCTGTTTTGACGACGGACGTAGACGAATCCCCCGGCGGGACCTCGCTCATCCTCAAGGAGGCGGTAGTAGGGAAAGGTTGCGGTCAGTAGACGCTGCCTGGCAAGTGCTAGGGGCACACGGCTTACATCGACGGTGATCCATCGCCTTCCCCACCGCTCCGCGACGTACGCGGTGGTCCCGCCTCCGCACGTCGGATCAAGTACGAGATCCCCAGGCCGTGTGGTCATCAACATGCAACGCTGAATGACCTTGCTGCTCGTCTCAACGGCGTATGCCTTGTCGGAAGCAAAGCCAGCGATAGTTGTGTCCTGCCAATTGTTGCCAACAGGCTTAGCCGGAAAGTCGTCGATGTAGCGAACGTAGTAAAGACCGCCTTCTGTTGCTTCAAAACGTCGCGCAGCTTTGAGTCGAGCCATGCCCTCTTCGTTCGTTTTCCAACGCGCGCGGAGACTCGGTCGCCACTCGCGTCCCTGAAATTCGACAGGGAACCGACTAGCGGCCCCCTCACCCTTCTGGCCGCCGACACTTTGACTCTGAAGGTTGTCTAACCGAAAGATTCGTGCGGCAGCAGGAATCTTGGTGGGATCCTTCCGCTCCTCCCGGCTCATTCGTCGGCGTGAGCCGTCCGGAAGCTCGATCCACTGATATGGACCTTCAGGCTCGCGCTCGACTTCCTTGAGCACGAAGGGTTGACTGTAACGCTCCCGCAAGCGCTCTCGATCTCGCGCATAGAACAGGAGATAGTCCGCTGTGCCCGGCAAGTAGTCTCCTGTCGACCCACTGGTCTTGGCAAACGTGATGAATGAAACGAAGTTCTTCGATCCGAAAACCTCATCCATGAGTTCGCGCGCGTGATGAAGGTTCTCATCGCCAATCTGCACGAAGATGCTGCCGCTCGGCGCCAACAGTTCGCGACACAGCAAGAGACGGTCGCGCATGTACGTTAGGTACGAGTGGAGACCGAGCTCCCACGTGTCCCGGTACGCTTTCACCATCTCGGGCTCGCGGGTCATGTCGGCGTCGTCGTTGTGGCTGACGTCGCGGCGGCGGACGAATGGCTGGAAGTTGGAGCCGAACTTCACGCCGTACGGCGGGTCCATGTAGATCATCTGGACCTGGCCGCCGAGGCCCTCGTAGTGCAGCAGCGAGTTCATCACTACCAGCGAGTCGCCGAGGACGAGGCGGTTCACCCACTTGTCCGGGTACTCGTACGCGCGAAGGATCTGATCAGCTACGGGATGCTGCGGATCGCCGAACAGTTCGAACATCGTCTGCTGCCTGTCCCGCCGGTGGCCGGTCAGCGTCTGCACGATCGCTTTGGTTGAGAGGCGCTCGTGGATGAACAGGGGGAGCGTCGGGACGTCGAACGACAGGCGCACGGCTTTGCCCGTCCAATCGAGAAACGGCCGGCCTAGGCGCCGAAGCAGACCGACCGCCTCGTGGAGCGTCGTGACCGCCGCTACGACGGTACCGTCTGCGGTCTTGAACTCTTGCGCCCGGTCGAAGGCATGCGGAGCGGGAAGCGCGGCGGCGCGCTCGATGACACTCAGGAGCCATTCGCCAAGCTCCCGTCCCGGATTCTGCCCGTCCCAGTTCAGCGCGGGTGATAGCGAGGAGTCGTAGCGGTAGGTCGCGGGCGGCTTCCTCTTCCGAAACTGCGGTTGCGTCCCGACGTCCGGACGCATCGGGCTCTGCGCCTCGTAGTGGGCGTAGCTCTCGGCGACGCGCCCGGGCCGAGCCGCCTTCCGCTTGCGCCCAGATCCGTATTTCACGGCCCCGAGTCGACAGCAACAACCGCGCGAAGCGCGTCTATCTTATTGGTGTATCAGATAAAATCCACTGCCGTGCCGCAGCCGGCCGCGAGCCCGTACCGGTACGCTCAGCGCTTGCTCGCCGGCAGGTCCTTGAACGCGACGTCCTTGTCCACCCGCACGTCCGCCGGGAGGCCCAACACGCGCTCGGCGATGATGTTCTTGAGGATCTCGTCCGTGCCGGCCGCGATGCGCGAGCCCGGCGACGAGAGCACGGCGTCCTGGAACGCCGCGCGCATCGGCGCGAGCTCCGGATCGCTCACCATCCCGCCCATGTCCATCAGGTCCATCGCGAACGCGGCCATGTCCTGCGCCTGCGCCGCCGCGACGAGCTTGCCGATGGAGTTCTCGGGCCCCGGCGTCTCGCCGCGCGAGAGCGCGGTCATCACACGGAAGCGCGTCCAGCGAAGGCCCTGGCGCTTGACGTACCAGTCCGCGAGACGCTCGCGCACGCCGGCATCCGCGAGTGCCGGGCCGTCCTCCAGCTCGGTCGAGCGCGCGATCCCCAGCAGCTCGTCCCAGTCCGGCCCGCGCAGCTCGCCGGACGTGAGCCGCTCGTTCATCAGCGTGGTGATCGCCACGCCCCACCCGCCGCCGACGGCACCGAGCCGCTGGCTGTCGGGGATCCGCACGTCGGTGAAGTAGACCTCGTTGAAGTTCGACGCGCCCGAGATCTGCTTGATCCGCCGGATCTCGATGCCGGGCGACTTCATGTCGAGGAAGAAATACGTCAGGCCCTTGTGCTTCGCCGCGTTCGGATCACTTCGCGTGACCACCACGCCGTAGTCGGCGCGGTGCGCACCTGACGTCCAGATCTTCTGGCCGTTGATGACCCAGTCGCTCCCGTCCTTCACCGCGCGCGTGCGCAGGCCCGCGAGGTCGGAGCCGGCCGCGGGCTCGGAGAAGAGCTGGCACCAGATCTCGTCGCCGCGCAGCGCCTTCGGCGGATAGCGGCGCTTCTGCTCTTCGGTCGCGTACGCGAAGAGCGTCGGCATGATCATGCCGAGGCCGATCTCGAAGTACCCGCGCGGCGCGATGTACTCGAGCTCTTCCTGGCTCCAGATCACCTGCTCGATGGCGGTGCCGCCGCGGCCGCCGTACTCCTTCGGCCACGTGATGCCGGCGAAGCCGGCCTCGGCCTTGCGGCGCTGGTAGTCCTTCGCGCGCGGCAGCGCCTCGTCCCCGTACCGCGCGTCCCACGTCTCGAACGCGCCGCGCTTGGGCTCGGCGTTCTTCGCGAGCCACGCGCGCGCCGCCGACCGGAAGGCCGCTTCGTCTTTGGTGTCGGTGAAGTCCATGTCAGGCCGCCTTTGTCAGTCGCGCCATCAGCTCGTGCTTCCATCGCCGCGCGCTGCCGAGCTGCAGCGCGAGCAGCTTGGCGCGACGGTAGTAGAGGTGGCAGTCGAACTCCCAGGTGAACCCCATACCGCCGTGGGTCTGGATGTTCTCCTTCGCCGCGAGCCAGAACGCCTCGGTGGCGCTGACGCGCGCGGCGGCGGCGGCGACGGGAAGCTCGGCCGCGTTCGTCGACAGCGCCCACGCGCCGTAGTAGGCGTTGGAGCGCGCGAGCTCGAGGGCCACGTACATGTCGACGAGCTTGTGCTTGATCGCCTGGAACGACGCGATCGGCCGGCCGAAGGCGAAGCGGCCCATCGCGTACTCGCGCGCCATGTCGAGCGCCGCCTGCGCGCCGCCGACCTGCTCGAAGGCGACGAGCACCGCCGCGCGATCGAGGAGCTTGCGAACGAGCGCGGCACCGGCGCCGGTCGCACCGAGCGGCTCGGCGGGGGCGCCGTCGAAGACGACGCGGCCGTGCGAGCGCGTGGGATCGACGGTCTTCACGCTCGTGCGCGTCACGCCGTTCGCGCGCAGGTCGACGAGGAACAGCGACAGCGCGTCGTCGCCCGCGCCCTCGGACGTGCGCGCGACCACCACCGCGAGGTCCGCGACGTCGCCGTCCGGCACCGGCATCTTGGTGCCGCTGATCCGGCCGTCGCGCGCGCGCGTGGCGATCGACTTCGCCGTCGGTGTCCCCGGCCCTTCGGCGAACGCGAAGCACCCGATCGTCTCGCCCATCGCCAGCTTCGGCAGCCACGCCTTCTTCTGCGCGTCCGAGCCCGCGAGCAGCAGCGCTTCGGCGGCGAGATAGATCGACGACGCGAAGGGCGTCGGTGCCAGGCTGCGGCCGAGCTCCTCGGCGATCACGCACAGCTCGAGATAGCCGAAGCCGGCTCCGCCGTAGCTCTCCGGGATCGCGGTGCCCGGCCACCCCTGCTCCGCCATGCCGCGCCAGAGCTCGACGTCGTACGGCGCGTCGCCCTCGAGAACCTTTCGCACGCGGGCCGGCGCCGCGTGCTGGCCGAGGAACTTCCGCGCCTGGTCGCGAAGGACCTTCTGGTCGTCGGAGAAGTCGAAGTTCATGGCCGGAACCTTATCACTGGAATAAGGCCTTTGGCGCGCCTGTCGTAAGGCGGAGGTTGATCCTGGCTGTATCTCGCGGCGTCGCCACGCTGGTCTTCGCGCTGCCGATCTTCGCTGCCGCCGCGCTCGAGGCGGCCGCTGACGTCACCGCGATCGAGCGGGGCGTCGTCGACGCGGTGAACGACGCTCGCCGCGATCGTGGGCTGCCCCCGCTCACGGCCGATCCGCGGCTCACCCAGGTTGCTCCCGGCCACAGCTGCGCGATGGCCGAGCGCGGGTTCTTCGACCATGCGGCGCCGGACGGAAGCACGATGGGCGATCGTCTGCGCGCGGCCGGTGTCCGGTATCGCTCGGCCGGCGAGAACATCGCGCGCATCCAGTCGCGCGGCGACCCGGCGGTCCGCGCGGTCACCGGCTGGTTGAGGAGCGAGGGACACCGCGAGAACATCCTGAGCCCGCGGTTCACGGCGACAGGTGTCGGCGTCTGTCAGGTCGGCCGGTCCGTCTACTTCACTCAGCTCTTCCTGCTCCCGCGGTAGCGCGCCGTCCGCGTGGTACGATCGCCTCCGCACCGCTTTCAAAGGAGCGCGTACATGGACGGTCACCAGCGGCTCATCTCCGGCGACAACCACATCGACCTCACCTACCTGCCGCCCGATCTCTGGGCGAATCCGCCCGCGAAGTGGCGCCTGCTCGCGCCGCGCGTGGAGGAGCTCGAGGACGGCTGCCACTGGTTCGTCGAGGCGCAGGACAAGGGGATGTGGAACGGCGTCGGCCCGGGATTCCTGCCGTACACGAAGGGCGCGCTCGCGCGCATCGACCTGATGAAGGATCTCGGCTTCGAGTGGGACTATCGGCCCGGCGCGAAGCCGCGGCCGACCACGCCGGAGCTGCGTCTCGCCGATCTCGATCGCGACGGCGTCGACGCGGAGATCATCTACGGCTGCCTCATGATCAACGAGATGATCGCGGACCCGAAGCTCCGCCTGTGGTGCGATCAGCGCTACAACGACTGGGCGGCGGACTTCGCGAAGCGCTCGGACCCGAAGCGCGTGTTCCCGCTGGCACTCGTGCCGAACAACGACCCGCAGGACGCGGCGGCGGAGATCCGCCGGTGCGCCAAGATGGGACTCAAGGGCGGTGACTTCGCGTTCAAGCGCATGTCCCTGCCGCTCTACACGAACCTGTGGGACCCGATGTGGCAAGCCGCGGCCGAGTGCAAGTTCCCCATCTCGTTCCACTCCACCGGCTTCAAGGCGCTGCGCGCGCCCGACAGCCCGGAGCAGGAGAAGGAATACTTCCTCCAGTACCGCCTCGTGCGCAGCTCGCTCTTCCAGCTCGACACGATGGAAGTGCTGGTCTCGGTCCTCGCGTCCGGCGCGTGCGAGCGGTTCCCCGAGCTGAACTTCGTGCTCGGCGAGTCCGGCGTCACCTGGCTGCCCTACGTGTTCGACCGGCTCGACACCGAGTACTACGACCGCGCGCGCGGCATCGGGCTCAAGATGCGGCCGAGCGACTACTTCCGGCGCCAGGGCTTCGTGACCTATCAGCAGGACCAGTACCTGGAGCCGATCGTCCCGCTCATCGGCGAGGACAACATCATCTGGGGCGCGGACTACCCGCATCCCGACTGCCTGTGGCCGGACTCGCGCAAGATCCTCGAAAAGAATCTCGGCGGGTTCCCGGAGCGCGTCCGCCGGAAGATCACCTGTGAGAACGTCGCTCGCCTGTACAACATCTAGGGAGAAGACATGACCAAGGCCGCCGCCCTCGACATTCCGTCGCTGAAGGACAAGGTTTCGCCCGAAGAGTGGGCGGCCCGCGTCGATCTCGCCGCCGCGTACCGCGCATGCGCGCTGTTCGGCTGGGAAGACCTGGTCTTCACGCACATCTCGCTGCGCGTGCCCGGCGCCGAGGAGCAGTTCCTCATCAATCCCTACGGCGTGTTCTTCGACGAGATCTCGGCCTCCAGCCTCGTGAAGATCGACCTCGAGGGCAACAAGGTCGAGGAATCGCCGTTCCCCGTGAACGCCGCGGGCTTCATCATTCACAGCGCGATCCACCAGGCGCGCCACGACGCGAAGTGCGTGCTCCACACGCACACGCTGAACGGCGTCGCGGTCGCCGCCCAGCACGGGGGCCTGCTCCCGCTGTCGCAGCACTCGATGTCCGTGCTCGCGAGCATCGGCTATCACGACTACGAGGGCCCGGCGCTCAACGCCGACGAGAAGCCGCGGCTGGTCGCCGACCTCGGCACCGCCGGCAACCTGATCCTCCGCAACCACGGCCTGCTGACGGTCGCCGAGACCGTCGCCGACGCGTTCGTGCGGATGTACTACCTGGAGACGTCGTGCGCGATCCAGGTCCGCGCGCAGGCGGGCGGCGGCGAGCTGATCCACATCGGCAAGGAGATCCTCGAGACCGCGTACGGGCAGATGCAGGCCGGCGGCGGCGCCGGGAGCAAGGCGAGCCGCCTCGTGTGGCCGGGCATCCTCCGTCGCCTCGATCGCCTCGATCCCTCCTACAAGAACTGACGCCGGACAACCGCCAGGGCCCGTGATGCCGCGACGCTTCACGGGCCTCTGGCGGCATTCTGAGTTCCGCAGGTACTGGACCGCGTCCGCCATCTCCGACGTCGGCTCGCAGGTCACCGCGCTCGCCCTGCCGCTCATCGGCGCGCTGACCCTGGCCGCCACGCCGTGGCAGATGGGCGTCCTGAACGCGGCGAGCAGCATGCCGATTCTCCTCGTCGGTCTCTTCGCCGGCGTCTGGGTGGACCGGCTGCGCCGCCGTCCCGTGCTCATCGCCGCCGACATCGGGCGCGCGGTGCTGCTGCTCACGATCCCGCTCGCGAGCCTCCTCGGCGTGCTGACGATCGAGCTGCTCGTCATCGTCGCGCTCGTGGTCGGCGCCCTCGGCGTGTTCTTCGACGTCGCGCACCTCGCCTTCCTGCCCGTGCTGGTCGCCCGCGACCAGCTCGTCGACGGCAACGCCAAGCTCGAGGTCACGGCGGCGGCGGCGCAGGTCGTCGGCCCGAGCTTCGGCGGCGCGTTGATCGGCCTGCTCGGCGCGCCGTTCGCGGTCCTGCTCGACGCGCTGTCCTTCCTCGCCTCGGGGTGGTTGATCAAGCGGACGCGCGCCGTCGAGCCGGCGCCGGCCGCGACGGCAGCGCGCGCGAGCGTGTGCGCGGAAATCCGTGAAGGCTTCCGCGTCGTGTGGGCGGAGCCGATCCTCCGCGCGCTGATCGCGGCAGCGGGCACGATGAACTTCTTCGGCCGCATGTTCCTCGCGGTCTACGTGCTCTACATGACGCGCGATCTCGGCCTCGGTCCGATAGGCGTCGGCCTCGTGCTCGCGACGGGCGGCATCGGCTCGCTCGCGGGTGCGCTCGTCACGGGCCCGACCACGCGGCGCTTCGGCCCCGGGCCGATGCTCGTCGCCTCGCAGCTGGCGTTCGGACTGACGGGGCTCCTCGTCCCGCTCGCGATCCTGTTCCCGCGCGTGGCGCTCGTGATGATCGTCGCCTCGGAGTTCGGCCAGTGGATGGCGGTGATCGTCTACTACGTCAACGCGGTCAGCGTGCGCCAGACGATCACGCCGAGCCGGCTGCAGGGGCGCGTGAACGCCACGATGCGGTTCTTCGCGGGCGGGCTGATGCCGATCGGCGCGCTCGTGGGCGGCGCGCTCGGCGGCGTCATCGGCCTGCCGTGGACGCTCGTCGTCGCGGAGATCGGCACGCTGCTCGGCTTCGTGTGGCTGGTGTTCTCGCCGGTACGATCGCTCCGCGCTTTGCCGAGTGCCGCGTGATCGTCCCGGCCCTCGCGCTCGGCTCAGCCCTGCTCTCCGCGATCGCGACGATCTTCGTCCGGCAGGGCCTGCGCCAGAGCGATCCGTACACCGGCGCCTGGATCAACATGATGGTCGGCGCGATCGGCCTGTGGATCTGCGTCCTCGTCACCGGCGGGCCCGGGCCGATCTCCATGCGAAGCCTGCTCCTGTTCGCGGCCGCGGGATTGATCGGCACGGCGGGCGGACGCGTGGCTCGCTTCTTCGCCATCGAGAAGGTCGGCGCGTCGGTCGCGTCCGCCGTCGGGAACCTGACGCCCCTCATCGCCACGATCCTCGCGATCGCGCTGCTCGGCGAGCGCGTCACCCTGCCCGTGGTGCTCGGCACCATCGTCATCGTGATCGGGACGGTGCTGCTCTCCGTGAGCGGGCACGATCTCGGCTTCCGTCCGTGGATGATCCTGCTGCCGCTGCTCTCGGCGACGTGCTTCGGCATCGTCCAGATCATCCGGAAGGTCGGGCTCAGCGGCATGGGACCGATGCTCGGCTCGGCGATCAACTTCACGACCGCCGCGATCGCGTTCAGCGCGTTCATCGCCGCCACGCGCCACCGCGGCCTCGCGTCGTGCCGCGGGCGGTCGCTGGTCTGCTTCATCGCCGCCGGCGTCGCCGAGAACGCTGGCGTGTTCCTGCTGATCCTCGGCCTGAGCCTCGGCGCGGTGAGCGTGGTGACGCCGCTCACCGCGGCGTCACCGCTCTTCGTGCTGCTCTTCACGCCGTTCTTCCTGAAGGGCGTCGAGGTGCTCACCACGCGGGTGGTGATCGGCACCGTGCTGATCGTCCTCGGCGTCTACCTGATCACGGCGTTCGGCGCGGGCTAGAGCTTCCCCCAGTACTTGCGATCGGACGGGAACACCGTCGTGGCGTCGACGCGCTCCGTCGGCCCGTCCAGGCATTCCGCCGCCGCCTCGCGCCACACCGCGTAGTGCGGCGCCGCGCGGTGCGCCTCGATCGCCGCCTGGTCCTTGTAGACCTCGTAGAAGTAGTAGAGGTTCTGGTCCTTCTGGTCCTGGAGCACGTTGAAGCGCAGGCAGCCAGGCTCGTCGCCCTCCGAATGGATCTGGTCGTGCTCGATCGCCTTCAGGAACTTGTCGCGCTTGTCCGGCTTGATGCGCACCTTCACGAAGATCGCCAGCATGGAAGTCTCCTCGTCAGCGGTTGAGATGATGCAAGGGTAGCCCCGCGCGGGGCCACTCGAACGACACGAGCGTGCCGCCCATCGAGAGCGTGGCGTAGGCGGTGCGCAGCCCGGCGCCGCCGAAGCACACGTTGGTCACCATCATGTCCGGCAGCGCGTACTGGTCGACGCGGCTGCCGTCGGGCCAGATGTCGCTCACGGCGCCGGTGATGAGCGTGGCGACGGCGATGTGCCCCTCGGCGTCGATCGCGAGCGAGTCGAACATCTGGTAGCCGCCGAGCCCGAGGACGCAGCGGCCCTTCTCGCCGCGGTACGGGCCGTTGGCGGACTCGATCTCGCCGGGCCCGGAGAGCGTGAACGACCAGACGCGCGCCGTCGGCGTCTCGACGACCCAGAGCGTGCGCTCGTCCGGCGAGAGCCCGATCCCGTTCGGCCGCTCCAGCGGGAAGATCGCCTCCTTGATCGAGGAGCCGTCCGCCTTGGCGTAGTAGACGATGCCGCGGTCGGCGTCGCGGTCGCGCGTCTTGCCGAGGTCGGTGAACCAGAAGCCGCCGGCGCGGTCGAAGACGAGATCGTTCGGACCGTTGAGGCGCCGTCCGTCGCAGGAGTCGTACAGCGTCTCGAACTTCCCGGTCTCCGGATCGACGATCTGGATGCTGCCGGTCTTGTAGTCGTCGGCCTGGGCGATCGGAAACAGCTTCCCCGGCCGGTCGACGAACTTCAGCCCGCCGTTGTTGGTGACGTAGATCTTGCCGCCCGGGCCCATCGCCGCGCCGTTCGGCCCGCCGCCGAGCGTCGCGACGACGTGAATCTTCCCGCCGGGGGTGACGCGCGAGAGCGTCCGTCTCTCGATCTCGACGAGGACGACGGACCCATCCGGCATGGCGACGGGCCCTTCGGGGAAGCGCAGCCCCGACGCGAACTGCGTGACTTTCGGCGTGATCGTCATGGTCATGGCCCGCTGAGAGTAGCGCACCGTGAATGCGGTTTCGAGCGCCGGCTTTGCCGGCGCAATTTCTCGGGGGGAGGCAGCGAAAACGGAGCGGGCCGCGCGGCCCGCTCCGTTGCAGCGCCGGAAGGGGGATGAAATCCCCCTCCGGGTCAGACCTTCGGGCTGAAGCTCGGCGTGCCGACCCAGCCGGTCTCCGAGACGTCGACGGTGACGCCGTCCGGCGCCGTGTACTTCACCTCGACGTTGCCGCCGTGGCGCAGGCCCTGGCCGACACCGAGCGCCTCGTTGATGTCGTCACGGCGCGGAGCGCCCGCCGTCTTGAGCTTGTCGGCGATGTCTTCCAGGTTCTCGACCTGGAAGCCGAAGTGGTGGATGCCGCTCCATCCCGTGCCGCGCTCGACGCCGGCCACCGCGTCGTTCTTGAAATGCAGGATGGCGAGGTTGAGGTCGCCGTCGGTCAGGTAGTACCCCTTGGCGCCCATGCTGTCGATCTTGCCGACCTCTTTCAGCCCGAACACCTCGATGTAGAACTTCGCGGTCTTGTCGACGTCCTGGCACGAGATGGCGATGTGCTTGATCTTCGGCATGGCCTCTCCTCCTGAACTGGTGCCCCGTAGTCTACTTGGTCACGGCTTCCTGAGCTTCAGATCCTCGTACGGCCCCGAGTAGGCGAACCCCTTGATCTTGTCGACGCCCGGATCCTCCACGCGCGGCCCGACGGCCCAGAGGAACGCGAGCTCGTAGACGGGCACGTGGGTCACGCGATCGTAGATCGCCTGCTGGATCTGGTGGAGCAGCGCCTCGCGCTTCTTGCGGTCCAGCTCGCGCGCCTGCCGCTGGAAGAGATCGTCGACGTCCGGCATCACGCCGGCGGCGTAGATCCCGTTCCTGGCCACGTACGCCTCGAGCCGCGTGGCCGCGTTGCCCGCGGCGCCCGCGACGCCGAGGATGACGCCCTTGATCCGCTTCTCGCGCCACTCGGTCAGGAACGTCGCCCGCTCCATCGCCCGCGGCCGCGTGCGGATTCCCGCTTGCTGCAGGTACCCGGACACGGCCTCGCCGAGCGTGTTGTACGGCGGCAGCGGCGTGAGGTCGCCCGCGTCGAACCCGTTCGGATAGCCGGCCTCGGCGAGCAGCTGCTTGGCCCTCGAGAGGTCGTACGCGTGCGGCGGGAACGACTTCGAGAACTCGAGGCTTCCGTGCAGCAGGCTGCCGGTCGGCTTCGAGAACCCGAGCGTCTCGGCTTGGTTCAGCGCCTGCCGGTCGAGCGCGTGGCTCGCCGCGAGACGCACGCGACGGTCGTGCCAGGGCGACTTCTGCTCGAACTGCTCGGGGAAATCGAGCCAGAACACGCCCGGCGGCTGCGCGGCGACGAGCTTGAGTCCCTGCGTCCGCTTGACGTCCTCCGCGACGGGTCCGCTGAGGAGGTACACGATGTCGACGTCGCCCTTCTTGAGCGCCGCCGCGCGCGTCGTCTCCTCGGGCAGGCTGCGGAACACGAGGCGCTTGACGTTCGGCTGCTTGCGCCAGTAGCCCTCGAACGCCTCCATCACCAGCTCGATGCCCGGCTGGAAGCTGACGACCTTGTACGGACCGGCGCCGATCGGCGCCTTCTTGAACCCGTCGTCGCCGACCTTCTCCACGTATTTCTTCGGCACCACCCACGCCGCACCGGTGGCCGATGTGCCGTAGAACGTCATGAAGTCGGGCCACGGCTCCTTGAGGGTGATCCGCACGCGGCCGGGATCGACGATCTGCACGTCCTTCACGCGGTCCTTGAGCAGCTTCGCCGAGGCGCCCTTGTAGCGGTCGAACGAGAACTTCACGTCTTCCCCGGTGACGGGATCGCCGTTGTGGAACCTCGCACCTTTCCGCAGGACGAAGTCGTAGCTGAGACCGTCCTTCGATACCGTCCACGACTCGGCGAGGCTCGGCGTGTTGTTGTTGCCGGGCATCGGCTTCACGACGGCGTCGTGGATCGCGTAGAGGACCATGAACGGCGTGATCAGCGCCTCGGTCTCGGCGGGGTCGAGCCACCGCGCGGCGAGCGTCACGTGCACGCCCCACGTCAGCGTGCCCTCCGGAGCGGCCGCCACAGGTCCCGCCGTCGCCGCGATCATCGCTAGCGCCAGAGCGAATCTCCTCATCGCAAACGCCTCCTCGAAGATCGACGTCACGCGTCCGGCGCAGGGTACACGCTCGGCGGGCGTGGCGCCAAATCCCCCGGCCTGTCACAGCCGTAGTAGACGGAGGAACGAATCGGCCGGGCCCCAGGGAGGACCAATGAAATTCATGCTGACGTTCGCCTTCAAGCCCGAGGCGCGCGGGCGGGACGAGGCCATCGCGCGATTCAAGAAGACCGGCGGCCAGCCCCCGCACGGCGCGCGCCTGCTCGGCCGCTGGACCGCGGCCGATTTCAGCGGCGGCTTCGATCTGCTCGAGAGCGACGACGCGAAAGCGCTCACCGAGTTCGCGCTGATGTGGAGCGACGTGATGGAGCTGAAGGTCGTGCCGGTCGTCGAGGACGCGGAGCTCCAGGAAACGCTGCGCCGCTCCGGGCGGTAGCGCGAGGGCGCGCGGCAGGCGTATCCTGTCGCGCCATGAACCTCCTGCGCCCGCACGAAAGCGATCTCGCGGTCGACGGCCGAAAGCTTCACCTCCTGGACTGGGGCGGCGCGGGCCGCACGCCGCTGCTCCTCTTGCACGGCTTCACCGGGCATGCGCACGCGTGGGACACGCTCAGCATCGCGCTGCAGCCGCACTTCCACGTGTACGCGCTCGATCAGCGCGGCCACGGCGACAGCGACCCGGCGGACGTCTACAACCCCGCGGTCGCGTTCGACGATCTGAGCGGCGTGATCGATCAGCTCGGGCTCTCCGCGCTGATCCTCATCGGGCTCTCGATGGGCGGGCGCAACGCGATCTACTTCACGGCGAAGCGGCCGGACGTCGTGCAGAAGCTCGTCACCGTCGACATCGGGCCGGAGATCAGCGCGCGCGCCGCCGCGGCGCCGCCGGGTCCGCCGGAACCCGACACGTGGGAGAGCATCGAGCAGGCCGCGCAGCATCTGCTCCGCGGCAATCCGTATCCCGGCATCCACTATTACCGCTGGGTGGTGTCGCACAGCTTGCGCCAGCGGCCCGACGGCGCGCTCGTGTGGAAGTGGCATCCCAGCGTGAAGGAGCGCCGCACGCAGATCGACTTCGACTGGTGGGGCGCCCTGCGCTCGATCCCCTGCCCCACCCTCGTCCTGCGCGGCGAGCACAGTCACATCCTCGATCGCGACGTCGCGGAGCGCATGGGCAAGGAGCTGCCGCGCGGCCGGTTCGTCGAGATCCCGCGCGCCGTGCACACGCTGCACGAGGACAACCCGGACGCCGTCGTCGCCACACTCAAGGAGTTCCTGCTATGAAGCTCGTCCGCTACGGCCGCGCCGGCGCCGAGAAGCCGGGCGTGATCGACGCCGACGGAAAGCTGCGAGACCTCTCACGCGTCGTGAAGGACATCACGCCCGACGTCCTCGCCGGCGCGGGTCTCAAGAAGCTGCGGAGCGCCAACATCGCGCGCCTCCCGGTGATCGGCAGCCGGCCGCGCCTCGGGCCGCCGCTCGCCGGGATCGGCAAGATGGTCTGCATCGGCCTCAACTACACCGACCACGCGCGCGAGGTCGGCCGTCCCGCGCCCTCCGAGCCGACCCTCTTCATCAAGGCCAACAGCGCGATCAACGGCCCCCACGACGCGATCGTGCGGCCCCGCGGCGCCGAGAAGCTCGACTACGAGGTGGAGCTGGCGGCGGTGATCGGCCGCGACGCGCGCTACGTGAGCGAGGCCGACGCGATGAAGTACGTCGCGGGCTACTGCATCGTCGACGACGTCTCGGAGCGCGCCTTCCAGATGGAGCGCGAGGGCACGACGACCAAGGGCAAGAGCTGCGACACGTTCGCGCCGATCGGGCCGTGGCTCGTCACCGCCGACGAGGTCCGCGATCCGCACGCCCTCGAAGTGTGGACGAAAGTGAACGGCGAGACGCGCCAGCACGGCCACACGAAGGACCTGATCTTCGGCATCGCCAAGCTCGTGAGCTACGTCAGCCACTTCATGTCGCTCCGCGCCGGCGATCTCATCTCGACCGGCACGCCGGCCGGCGTCGCGCACGGCATGAAGCCGCCGCGCTACCTGCAGCCGGGCGACGTCGTGGAGATGGGGATCACCGGCCTCGGCACGCAGCGCAATCGCATCATCCAGGCGCGGTGAGCGAGCTCAGCGCCGGCCGCGCGGTGATCGAGCTCCTGAAAGCGGAGCAGGTGCGCCACGTCTTCGGGATCGTCGGCTCGACGTTCCTCGACGTGCTCGACGCCCTCTACGACGAGCGCGGCGTCGAGTACATCAACGTGCGCCACGAGCAGGCCGCCGCCTTCATGGCCGACGGGCTCGCGCGCGTCACCGACCTGCCCGGCGTGTGTCTCGTCACCAGCGGGCCCGGCGCCACCAACCTGCTCACCGGCATCGCCGCGGCGCACGTCGCGCATTCGCCGGTCGTCGTCCTCGTCGGCGGGCCCTCGCTCGACCACCTCCAGAAGGACGCGTTCCAGGAATACGACCTCGTGTCGATGTTCAAGCCGGTGACGAAGTACGCGGTCCAGGTCACCAAGGCCGATCGCATCCCCGAGCTGCTGCGCGCGGCGTTCCGCGCGGCGATGACGGGGCGCCGCGGCCCGGTCTTCGTCGAGATTCCTCGCGACGTGCTGAACGACCAGACGATCAAGGCGCCGATGCTCGGGGCCGAGCGCTATCGCCCGATCCACCCGCAGCCGCCGCATCCCGACGCGATCCGCGACGCCGCGCGGCTGCTGGGCGAGGCCGAGCGTCCGCTCATGCTCGTCGGCGGTGGCGCCACGCGCGCCGGCGCGAGCGACCTGGTCGTGCGGCTCGCCGACGGGCACGGCATCCCGATGATCACGGCGTACGGCCGCAACGACGCGGTGCCGAACGCGCATCCGCTCTATCTCGGACCGCTCGGGCGGGCCGGCGCCGCGGAGGCGGCCGCGGCATGTCGCCGCGCCGATGTGCTGCTCGTCATCGGCTCGCGGCTCGCGCAGTTCACCAGCCACTTCGACGATCGGTCGATCAAGCCGGAGACGGCGATCGTGCAGATCGACCTCGAGAGCCGCGACATCGGCCGGTACTACCCGGTGGCCGTCGGCATCCAGGCCGACGCGCGCGAATCGTGCGCCGCGCTGCTCGAGGCGCTCGCCCGCAGCGCGCCGCGCCGACAGACACCGGCGTGGCGCGCGGAAGTGGCGAAGCTGCGCGAGCAGCGGCAGCAGCGTCTCGCCGGGGAAGCGCAGCTCGAGACGAAGCCGATGAAGCCGCAGCGCGTGTACGCGGAGCTGCGCCGCGCGCTGCCGGACGACACGATCGTCGCGCTCGATGCGGGCGCCGCGCCGGCGTACGGCTACGACCGCCTGCACTTCAGCCACCCGCGCACGTTCCTGACGCCGCTCGACCTCGGCGGCCTCGGCTTCGCGTTTCCGGTCGCGCTCGGCGCGAAGCTCGGGCGTCCCGACGCGCCCGTCGTCGCCATCCACGGCGACGGCGGCTTCCTGATGAACGCGCAGGAGCTCGAGACGGCGGTGCGGCACCAGATCGACGCCGTCACGATCGTGATGAACAACAACTGCTGGGGCTCGGAGAAGGCGTACCAGAAGGCGTTCTACAACGAGCGCTACATCGGCTGCGACATCGGCAACCCGCGCTACGACGAGTACGCGCGGCTGTTCGGCGCGGCCGGCTTCTACGCCGAGCATCCCGATCAGGTCGGCGACGTCGTCATCGCCGCGCTGAAGGCCGGCACGCCCGCGATCGTCGAGATCCCGATCGACCCGAACGAGTTCCCGGCGCCGGCCACGCAAGCGCGGAAGCGCTGACGCGCGATGTGGCGTGTCGGCGTCGACGCGGGCGGGACGTTCACGGACGTGTGCCTCGTCGACGAGGCTACCGGCGCGATCCGGGTCTGGAAGGTCCCGAGCACGCCCGACGATCCATCGCACGCGATTGCGCGCGGAACCGTCGAGGCGCTCGGCGAAGCGCGCGCCACGCCCGGCGACGTCGGCTACTTCGGACACGGCACGACGGTCGCCACGAACGCGCTCATCCAGGACCGCGGCGCGCCGACCGCCCTGCTGACGACCGAAGGCTTTCGCGATCTGCTCGAGATCGGCCGCCAGCGCCGGCCGCACCTCTACGATCTCCAGGCCGACAAGCCGCGCGTGCTCGTGCCGCGGCGGCTGCGCCTGGAGATCGCCGAGCGCCTCCGCCACGACGGCCGTCTCGACAAGCCCCTCGACGAGACGCAGGTCCGCGCCGTCGTCCGGCGCCTGAAGAACACCGACATCCGCGCGCTCGCGATCTGTCTCCTCTACTGTTACGTCGATCCCGCCCACGAGCAGCGCGTGCGCCGGATCGTCGAAGAGGAGCTGCCCGGCGTCTTCGTGACGTGCTCGCACGAGGTCGCGCCCGAGTTCCGGGAGTTCGAGCGCCTGTCGACCGTCGTGGTGAACGCGTATCTCGGTCCGGTCATGGCGGGGTATCTCGCCGGGCTCGGCCCGCGACTGCGCGAGGCCGGGATCCGCGTCACGCCGCACATCACGCAGAGCAACGGCGGCGTGATGTCGTTCGAGGCGGCACGCGCCCAGCCCGTGCGCACGGTGCTCTCGGGCCCCGCGACAGGCGTCGTCGGCGGCCTCGAAGTCGGACGTCTCGCGGGCTTCGGCAACCTCATCACCTTCGACATGGGCGGCACGTCGACCGACGTCGCGCTGATCGAGGACGGCCGGCCGAAGCTGGCCGGCGAGCTCGACGTGCACGGCTACCCGCTCAAGACCCCGGCGCTCGACATCCACACGGTCGGCGCGGGCGGCGGCTCGATCGCGTTCGTCGACGCCGGCGGACTCCTGAAGGTCGGGCCGCGCTCCGCCGGCGCCGTCCCGGGCCCGGTCTGCTACGGCCTCGGCAACGACGAACCGACGGTCACCGACGCGAACGTCGTCCTCCAGACGCTGAACCCGACGCATCTGCTCGGCGGCCGCATGCCGATCGATCGCACACGCGCCGATGCGGCGATCGTGCGGCTCGCGAAGAGCCTCGGCCTCGACGCGACGGCGACCGCGCAAGGCATCGTGAGCGTCGTCACCGCGACGATGGCCAAGGCGATCCGCGTGATCTCGGTCCAGCGCGGCCATGACCCGCGCGACTACACGCTCGTCGCGTTCGGTGGTGCCGGCCCGCTGCACGCCGCGCGGCTCGCCCGCGAGCTGGAGATCCCGCGCGTGCTCGTGCCCCGACATCCCGGCATCCTCTGCGCGCTCGGGCTCCTGCTCAGCGATCTCAAGACGAACTACGCGCAGACGCGCCTGATGCGGCTCACGCCGGATGCCGTGACAGCGATGCTCGACACGTTCGCCGAGCTGGAGGCGCGTGCGGCGGCATGGTTCGATGGCGAAGGGATCGCGCCCGGGGCGCGCACGCTCCGGCGGACGCTCGACATGCGCTACGCGGGGCAGAACTACGAGCTGCCGGTCCCGTGGCCGGACGCGCCGTCGCCCGCCGCGCTCGTGAAGGAGCTGACCGCGGGCTTCGAGCGTGCGCACGAGCAGATCTACGGCTACATCGCGGCGGAGGAGCCGATCCAGGCCGTGACGTTCCGCCTGGAAGCGGTGGGCGCGGTCCGCCGCGCCGAGCTTCGCCCGTTCCCGCGCGCGACGACGGCGGTCAGCGCCGCGATCGTGTCTCACCGCGAGGTGTGGCTCGACGAATCGGACGGGCTCGTCGTGTGCCCGGTGTACGACCGTGAGCGCCTCGGTGCCGGGCACGAGTTCGTGGGCCCGGCAATCATCGAACAAATGGATGCGACAACGTTGCTGCTGCCAGGCCAGCGGACGCGTGTCGATCAGTTTGCGAACCTGGTGATCGCAGATGAGCACTGATCAGCCGCTTTCGAGCGCCGGCTTCGCCGGCGCAATTCCTGTCCTGGGGGGAGGCAGGGAGGAGCACGCCTCGGGGCGTGCGACGACCGCCGGAAGGGGGGCAAAGCCCCTCTCCGGGGCAACCGTCGAGGTGATCGGATCGGCCTTGTCGTCGATCGTCGACGAGATGGGCGAGACGCTCGTGCGCGCGGCGTACTCGACCAACGTGAAGGAGCGGCGCGACAGCTCCACCTGCCTCTTCGACGCGCGCGGCCGCACGCTGTGCCAGGCGATGCACATCCCCATGCACCTCGGCTCGCTCATGGGCGTCGTGGAGCACGTGACCGCGCGGCATCCGATGGACGAGATCCGCGCGGGCGACGTCTTCCTCGGCAACGACGCCTACACCGGCGGCGGGACGCACCTGCCCGACATCGTGATGATCGAGCCCATCGTCGTCGACGGCGGGGTCGTCGCGTGGGCGACGAACATCGCGCACCACGCGGACTTCGTGGACCGCGGCCACGCGCACATCTACCAGGAAGGCTTGCGCATACCGCCGGTCCGGCTCTATCGCGAAGGCGTGCTCCAGCAGGACGTCCTCGATCTCATCCTCCTCAACTGCCAGGTGCCGCGCGAGCGGCTCAACGACCTCCGCGCGCAGATGGCGGCGAACCGCCAGGGCATCCAGCGCTTCCAGTCGCTGTGCGCGAAGTACGGCACGGCGCTCGTGCTCGCCGCGAGCGACGCGCTGCTCGACGCGACCGAGCGCATGACCCGCGCGGGCATCGCGACCATTCCCGAAGGCGTGTACACCTTCGAGGACCGCTTCGACACCGACGAGATGCCGGAGGAGAAGCTCTTCAAGACGCGCGTCGAGGTGAAGGGCGGCGAGATCTTCCTCCACTTCGAGAGCCCGCCGCAGGTGCGCGCGGGACTCAACCTCGTGTGGACGGGGCTGCTCGCCACCGTCTACTACGCGGTGAAGACGCTCGTCGGCCCGGACATCCCGGCGAACGCGGGCGCGTTCCGGCCGGTGCACGTCTCAGCGCCGGAAGGCACGATGCTGAACTGCGTCGCGCCCGCCGCGGTCAACGCGCGCACCGAGACGTGCCAGCGTGTGGTCGACCTCATTCACGGCGCGCTCGCGCCGGCGATTCCCGACCGGATCATCGCCGCGTGCAACGGCGCGTGCGCGATGGGCACGTTCAGCGGCGTGAACCCGCGCACCGGCGCCTACTACGTCTATCTCGAGACGATCGGCGGCGGCTTCGGCGCGCGCGCCACGAAGGACGGGCTCGACGGCGTTCACGTGCACGTCACCAACACGTCGAACCTGCCGGTCGAGGCCCTCGAAGCGGAGTATCCGCTGGTCGTCGAACGCTACGCGCTGGTCGACGACTCCGGCGGCCCGGGCACGTGGCGCGGCGGGATGGGCATCGTGCGCGAGGTCCGCGCCGAGGACCACGACTGCCACGCGTTCGTCCACTCGGCGCGCCGACGCTCCGCGCCGTGGGGTCTCTTCGGCGGCCACGACGGCGCGCCCGCGCGCATCGAGTACGGACCCGACGTCGAGCCGGCGGTGCGCGCGCGAGCGATCCTGCGGCCGGGGCAGAAGGTCGCGATCATCACGCCGGGCGCCGGCGGCTACGGCGACCCGCGCGCGCGGGATCGCGCGCTGGTCGCGCGCGACCTCGCGGACGGTGTGATCTCGCCGGCGGTGGCGCGAGACACCTACGGCATCCGCGACTAGCGCGGTCGACGTGCTCGTCGTCGGCGCGGGCCCGACGGGGCTCGTGCTCGCGCTGTGGCTCGCGCGCCTCGGCGTGCGCGTCCGCATCATCGACAGGACGGAAGCGCCGGGCACGACGTCGCGCGCGCTCGCGGTGCAGGCGCGCACGCTCGAGTTCGAGAGGCAGGTCGGGCTCTCGGACGCGGTCGTCGCGCAGGGCGTTCCGCTGATCGCCGTCAACCTCTGGGTCGCCGGCCGGAAGGTCGCGCGCGTGGAGTTCGGCGCGATGGGCGTCCGCCTGAGCCCGTTTCCCTACGCGCTGATCACGCCGCAGGACGCGCACGAGCGCGTGCTGATCGCGGGGTTGGACGCGGCCGGCATCTCCGTGGAGCGCAAGACCACGCTCCGAGGCTTCGAGGACCTGGGGGACCGCGTGCGCGCCCGCGTCGCGCGGCCCGACGGCCGCGAAGAAGAGGTCGAGGTCGCGTATCTCGCCGGATGCGACGGCGCGAGCTCCGACGTGCGCGAGGCGCTCGGCATCGGCTTCCCCGGCGGCACGTACGAGCACCTCTTCTACGTCGCCGACGTCGACGCGAGCGGTCCGGTGATCAACGGCGAGCTGAACGGCGCGCTGGACGAGGCGGACTTCCTCGCCATCTTCCCGCTGCGGGGAGAGGGCCGCGCGCGGATCGTCGGCACGATTCGCGCCGAGGCCGCGGCGAGACACACGGCGCTGTCGTGGGACGACATCGGCAAGGACGTCATCGCGCGGCTCGGGCTTCAGATCCTCCGCGTGAACTGGTTCTCGACGTACCACGTCCACCATCGCGTGGCCGACCGCTTCGGACGTGGCCGCGTCTTTCTCGCGGGCGACGCCGCGCACATCCACAGCCCGGTCGGCGGCCAGGGCATGAACACCGGCATCGGCGACGCCGTGAACCTCGCGTGGAAGCTCGCGAACGTCGTGCGCGGGCACGCGGAGACGGCGCTGCTCGAGACCTACGAGCCCGAGCGCATCGCGTTCGCGCGGCGCCTCGTCGCCACGACCGATCGCGTCTTCACCGGCATCACGCGTCGCGGCCCGCTCGCGCGCCGCGTGCGTCTGCGCGTGGTGCCGGTCGTGCTGCCGGCGCTCTTCCGCCTCCCCGCCGTGCGGCGGTTCATGTTCCGCACGATCTCGCAGACGGTCATCACGTACCGGGGGCAGCGCCTGAGCGCCGGGCGCGCGGGCCGCGTCCACGGCGGCGACCGCCTGCCGTGGGTGTCGCTGGGCGAAGGCCACGACAACTTCGCCGCGCTGGCGTCACTCGCGTGGCAGGCGCACGTGTACGGCGAGGCGTCCACGACGTTGCGCGAAACGTGTCGCGCGCGCGGGATCGCGCTGCACGCGTTCACGTGGCGGCGGACGATGCGGCGTCCGGGGCTGCTGCGGAACGCCTTCTATCTCGTCCGCCCGGACGGCTACGTCGCGCTCGCGTCGACGGACCGGGCCGGCACCGCGCTCGCGTCGTATCTCGACGCGCGCGGGCTCCGCGCCGCGCGCGACTAGTAGCTGCGGCCGGGCGTCGTGATGGGTGCCGGGACGATGCCCGGCAGCACGCCGCCCATGCCGGGCGGCGCCGTCGACTTCCACTCCATCGGCGGCGGCGCCTTGTCCTCGGCGCGGCGCTCGACGACGCCTTGCGTGCGCTGCAGGGCGCTCGTCAGCTTCTCGAGGTCGACCTTGTGCTCGCGAACGATGCCCTCCCAGGTCTTGCCGCCGCGATACGCGGCGAGCACCTCGTCGAACGTCATCCCGATTTCCTTGGCGAGGCGGTTGGCGATGAAGATCGCGCCCCAGTCGAGCCCGCTGCGCAGGCGCTGCGCGCGCAGCTCGTCGACCGGAAGGCCGAGCTCGCGCGAGAGGTGGCCGACGACGACGCGAAAGCCGTCGGGCGCCGTCGACGCGCGCTCGATGGCGGCCGCGCGCTCCGCGAGCGTGGCAAGATCGGCGCCCCACGCCTGCGTGACGACCAACGCCAGCGCCAGCGCGACGAGCGTGACTCGCATCAGCGCGCGAGGCTCTTGCAGGCCTCGGTGACCGACGGCGGCGTCGGCGCGTCCTTCCACTGAGCGAGACGTCGATAGACTTCGGCGCCGGCGTCGTGGAACTCGCCGGGCACGGCGGCGGCGGCGAACGCCGCGGCGAGCTCCTCCATCTCGCCCACGAAGCGCCACGCCTTGCGCGCGGTGCCTGCGACCGCGTGCTCCGAGCGCTTGGGAAGCTCGGGCTGGGAGATCGCCCACTCCTGCAGCAGCGTCTCGTCGACACCCTCGCGCATCGCGTACGCGCGCACCGCCATCAGCAGCGCCTGCTGCGTCTTGTTCCATCCCGCGTACGCCATCTTGATCGCCGACGCCGCGCCGATCGGCCCGTCCATCGCGATCGCCTGCAGCAGGCCGCCGTTCAGCATGTCGGCGACTTCCGCGGCTCCGGCGCCGGAGAGATAGAGGCGCGTGACGCCCGGCTTGCGCGGCGGCGGGCCGATGATGCCGCCGTCGATGTAGGTCGCACCGGCGGCGGTGATGATCTCGCCGACCTTGCGCGTGGTGGCGGGCGCGATCGCGTTGCCGTCGACGTAGAGGCCGGTGAAGCGCTGCGCGGCGACCTGCTTCGCGACGTCCATCGCCGAAGCGGGCGGGCAGACGGAGACGATCACCTGCGCTTCGCGCGCGAGCCGCGCGAGGGTGCCGACGTCCTCGAGACCGTCCGCTTCCGCGCGCTTGCGCGTGGCCGTGCCGCGGCCTTCCGAGACCCACATCACGCGGGCGCCGGCCACGCGCGCGCTCGCGGCGACCCCGCTTCCCATCTCGCCCGGATGCAGCACGCCGATCGTCACGCTCATCGGAAACCCCCTCCTTGGCCCCTCAGCCGATCACCCGGCCGCCCATCACCCGAATAGTATCGCCGGTCACGTACGACGACGCGTCGGATGCGAGGAACACGCACGCATCGGCGATGTCCTCCGACCGGCCGAGCCGGCGCAACGGAATCTCCTTCAGGTGCTCGGGCGAGTCGCGCGGCTTCTCCTTGAACTCCGGGTACCAGTCGGCGTAGCGCCGCTCGGTGTCGATGAAGCCGGGGATCACCATGTTCGCGCGGATCCCGAACGGTCCGAGCTCGGCCGCGAGCGAGCGGATCAGGCCGAGGAGCCCCGACTTGGCCGCCGTCACCGCCGTGGTGTTGGGCCGGCCGGTGATGGAGGACTGCCCGCCGAGCGCGATGATGCTCCCGCGCCGCCGCTCCTTCATCCCCGGGACGACCGCCTTCGAGAGATAGAACGCGGAGTGCAGGTTGACCGCCATCACGCGGTGCCAGTCGTCGAGCGACGTGTCGGCGATCGACGTGTGCGGGCGAATCGCGGCGTTGCACACGAGCACGTCGATGGCGCCGAACTCCGCGAGCCCGTCGCGCACCATCGTGTCCACGGAGGCCGCGTCGGCGATGTCGCCCAGGACCGGCAGCGCGCGGACGCCGGCCTTGCGGCAGTCGGCCGCGACGCTCTCGAGCTCGTCCTTGTTGACGCGGGTGTTCAGCAGGAGGCTGGCCCCCTCGGCGGCGAACGCCAGCGCGATGGCGCGGCCGATGTTGCGGCTGGCGCCGGTCACGAAGGCTGTCCTGCCCTTGAGACTCAGGCGGTTCGTTTCCATGCGGCCTCCTTGATCACGAGCCCCGCGGCGGCGAGCACGCAGAGCCAGGCGAACCAGTCTCCGTAACGCGCGTAGACGGTGGGATCATGCCGCACTTCCACGGGCGCCGCGAGCAGGGCCATGGGCGCGGCGTCGCTCCGCGCCGACGCGACGAGGCGGCCTCGATCGTCGCGCAGGGTCAGCAGGCCCTGCTTGGCCGCACGCGCCATCGCAAAGCCGCTCTCGATCCCGCGCATCGCCGCCATGCGGTCGTGCAGCCACGCGTCGGAGACGAAATCCCACGACGGCACGAGCAGGAGCCCGCTGCCGCGCGCGCCGTACTCGCGGCCGAGCGACGGGAAGTCGAGGTCCTTGCAGATCGCGACCCCCCACGGAGCCGTCGCGGCCGGCACGATCAGTGGACCGTCGCCGTCCGCGTAGCCCGCTTCGATGCCCGGGATGTGATGACGCTTGCGATACCGCCCGGCGATCGTCCCGTCCGGCGCGATCACGAGCGCGACGTTCCGGCGCCGCGGCGCGGCGATCTCGTTCACCCCCGCGACGACGGTGACCCGGTTGCGCGCCGCCGCGGCGGCGATCTGTCGTTCGACGTCGTCGCGGTACGCGTCGGTGACGCCCACGATCTTCTCCGGAAGAACGACCACCGCGGCACCGCGCGCGGCGAGCGCGTCGACGGCCTCGGCGTGCGCCTGGATCACGGCGAGCGCTTCGCCGCGATCCGTGGTGCGGAACGCGGCGATCGGGACATCGGACGCCGCCAGCCCGATGGTGACCGCGGTGCCCGCGACCGGCCGCGCGAGGCGCCACGTCCCGAACGCGACCGCCGTCGCGACGAGGAGCGCGGCGGCGAGCGCGACGTGGACGCGGGGCCGACGTGGCGTCGACTTCGCCATCGCGACCGCCGCCGCGGCGGGCACCGCCATGAGGAGAAACGTGATGCCGGACAGGCCGGTGACGGACGCGAGCCGGGCGATCGGCAGGACATCGGCCTGGCTGTACGCGAGGCTCCCCGCACTGCCATGTGGCGATATGCGCGTGCCGGCGAACTCGAAGACGACCCACAGCACGGGGACACACAACGCCGCGGACCACGGGGCGCCGCGGCGGACGAGCGCGCGGAACGCGAGCACGACGAGCACGAACACCACGGCGGGCGGACGACCGCGAGGACCGGCAACGGCGCGACCCAGGCCATTGGCCAGAGCGGCTCGAGGCCCGTGCCGGACGCGAAGCCCACCGCCCCGGCGAGCCCCGCGAGCGCCGCGCGCCTTCGGTTATAGTCCGTGGTCGAAGGGGAAGGAGTGGCCATGCGCATCCACAATCTCTACACCGACGCCAAGGGCGAATCCCACTTCCGTGACATCGAGGTCGAATGGGCGGAGGAGACGCGCGCCGGCAAGCTCTCCAAGCGCCTCCCCGCCACCGGCATCATCTTTCGCCAGGTGCAGCCCACCTACGACCTCGACTGGCATCCGGCCCCGCGGCGCCAGTACATCATCAACCTCGACGCCGGCGTGCGGATCACGGCGAGCGACGGCGAGGCGCGCGTGATCGGAGCCGGCGAAATCATCCTCGTCGAGGACACGACGGGCAAGGGCCACCTCTCCAAGGCCGTGGACGGCAAGATGCGCCACTGCATTTTTGTGCCCGTTGATTGACTTGGGGGGCGCGAGGCGCGCCCCCCACGCCCCCACGCTCCGCGCGCGGCGTGAAGCCGCGCGCTCCGCGAGTGCCGGGACGGGAGATCCGATGAAGGTCGCGTTCGGCATCAGCTTCGGCTCCGCCACGCCGCTCATGCGCCGCGCCGACATGCAGAAGTTCATGGACCTCGTGCGCATGGCCGACGACTACGGCGCGACGGCGCTCGGCACGTTCGACACCGCGTTCATCGGCGGCGACGCGTACGTTCGCGCGACGCTGCTCGCCCAAACGTCGTCGCGCGCGTCGGGCTCAGGCCGACCAATCCCCTCACCCGCGAGCCGCAGGTCATGGCGTCGTTCCTCGCGTCGCTCGACACGCTCACCGACGGCCGCGCGTTCATGGACATCGCGAGCGGCGACAGCGCGGTCTTCAACATCGGCCTGAAGGCCGCCACGCGCGCGCGGATCGAGGACTACGTCACCTGTGTCCGCGAGCTGATCGCGAAGGGTGAGGCGACGTATCAGGATCGGCCGCAACGCGTGCGCTGGTCGTCCACCGTCGTCAGGCCGCGCGTGCCGATCTCGATCTGCGCCGAGGGGCCGAAGACGCTGCACCTCGGCGGACGCATCGGCGACGGCGTCGTGGCCGGCACCGGGCTCCTGCCCGAGGTCATCAAGGACACGCTCGCGCGGGTTCACGCCGGCGCGCGCGAGGCGGGCCGCGCGCCCGAGGACGTCGAGGTCTGGTTCACCGCGCGCAGCTCGCTGCACGACGACAGCGCAACCGCGATCGAGAACGTGAAGGCGTCCGTGTCCTCGATCCTCAACCACTCGATGCGGTTCGGGCTCGAGGGCAAGAGCGTGCCCGACGACCTCCGCGCGAAGATCCAGGCCTACGTCGACAACTACGCGCTCTACGACCACGTGCTCCACGAGGGTCAGAACCCGAAGCGGATGGAGGCGCTCGGGCTGACACAGTACGCGCTCGACCGCTTCGCGCTCGCCGGCAACGCCCGCGACTGGATCGCGCGCATCGAGCAGGTGGCGTCCGCGGGCGCGACCCGGCTGTGGCTGACGGCCAGCGGCCGCGGCTTCGACGAGCAGGCGAAGTATCTCCGGATCCTGGGCGAGGAGATCATGAGGAGGGTCCCGTGAAAATCTGTTTCTTCGACGACTGGAAGCTCGGCGTGCTCAACGGCGACAGCGTGGTGGACGTCTCGGACGTCGTGAAGGACATCCCGCGCATCGGCCCCGGCGACGTGATCAACGGGCTCATCGCGCGCTTCGGCGACTACCGCGCGAAGCTGCAGGAGGCCGCGAGCAAGGGCAAGGGCACGCCCGTCGCGAGCGTCCGGCTCCGTCCGCCGCTGCCGAAGCCCACAAACATCGTGGCGATGGCCGTCAACTACATGGAAGACGGCACGCGCACGGAGCCCGCGCCGATCAACGCCTTCCACAAGTCGCCGAGCGCGATCATCGGCCCCGCCGAGACGATGGTGCTCCCCGACGTGCCCGCCACGATCTTCGAGGGCGAGGCGGAGATGGCCGTGATCATCGGCAAGCGGGCCACGAAGGTGAGCCAGGCCGACGCGATGAGCTACATCTTCGGCTACTGCAACTTCATCGACGGCTCCGCGCGCGGGCTGCCGCCGAGCGGCAACACCTTCTACCAGATGAAGTCGCGCGACACGTTCTGCCCGATCGGCCCGTACATCGTCACGGCCGACGAGATCGCCAACCCGCACAAGCTCGAGATCAAGCTGTGGGTGAACGGCGAGCTGAAGCAGAACTTCAACACCGACGACATGGCGCACAAGATCCCGCGTTGCATCGAGTGGGTGACCTCGATCCACTCGCTCGAGCCCGGCGACATCATCGCGACGGGCACCAACCACCGCGGGCTCAGCGGCTTCCAGGACGGCGACCGCATCGACCTGGAGGTGGAAGGGCTCGGCAAGCTGACGTTCGGCGTGAGGGATGAGCTGAAGCGGACGTGGTCGCGCGAGACGCGTCTCGACCGCCAGAACAAGGGGCTCGAGGGCACGACCCCGCAGATCACGGGGAAGCACGCGCCGAAGAAGAGCTAGTGTTTCACACGGCGCCGCGGCCGGTGTTTCATAGCGTCAGGAGGATGCTATGAGCACCGACCGCGGCTACATCGCGCGCAACAATGACGAGCGCGCCCGGCTGAAGGCGCTGGTCTCGAAGTGCTCGGACGCCGATCTCGCGACGCCGATGCCCGCCGGCTGGACGGTGGCCGGCGTGCTGGGCCACCTCGCGTTCTGGGATCAGCGCATCGTGCTCCTGCTCGACCAGTGGGAGAAGAAGGGCATCGTGCCGACGCACGAAGTCGCGGCGGACGTCGACTGGATCAACGACGCCGCCAAGCCGATGCTGCTCGCCGTCCCGCCGCGCGCGCTCGCGCAGATCGCGGTCGCGAGCGCCGAGGCCGCCGACCGCAAGGCCGAGACGCTCTCGGACGAGCTCGTCGCGAAGAACGCGGCGGCCAGGCTCCTCAACCTCGCGCGCGCCGATCACCGCAAGGAGCACCTCGACGACATCGAGCGCGTGCTCAGCGGGAAGGCGTGATCAGGTCCTTCGCCGTCCAGCCGTCGAGGTCGTATTCGGCCATGCACGATTCGGCGAACCGCTTGAAGCGGTCGTACTGTCCGGAGCCGAGGGCGCCGAACAGCGCGTAGCGCCGGATCTCCTCGTGGCTGCCCGAGTAGTTGATCTCGTAGAGCTCGTGGCGCCCGCCGAACTCCGTGCCCCCCGCGTCCCACAGGAGCTTCATCAGCTTCACGCGCTCGACGGCGTCGACGCCGTTCGAGCCGCGCAGGTAGAGGTCGAGGTACTTGCGAAGCTCCGGCGCCTTGAAGTCGCGCGCGTCCGAGTTCAAGTAGATCAGGCCGCTCGCCACCGTCTTCTCGACGAGGTTCTTGATCTGCACGTACGCTTCCGGCGCGAGCACCTGGTACGCCGCGGCCGCCTCCGCGCCCGGCAGGATGCAGCCGCCCGTCCACGGATCGGCGCTCTTCGCCATCGCGTCGGACAGGGCCCAGATCATGTTGCGCCAGGCGATCACCTCGCCGATGTTCGCCTCGACGCCGCGGAACGTGCGCGCGCCCGTCGTCCCGGTCGCCTTGATGAGGAGCCCGGTGATGAAGTCGAGCTTCACGGCGAGGCGCGTGCAGCCGTGGATCATCGCGCGCGGGAGGAAGCCCGTGCGCGGGAAGAAGTTGTTCGCCTTCTCGACGTCCGCGTAGACGAACACGTCCTCCCAAGGCACGAAGACGTCGTCCATCACGAAGATCGCGTCGTTCTCGTCGAGGCGGCTCGAGAGCGGGTAGTCGAACGGGCTGCCGAGCGCGGCCGCGCGCATCTCGTTCGACACGCGGCAGATGAGCTTCACGCCCTTCGCGTTCGTCGGGACCATGAACACGACGGCGAACTTGCGATCCTGCACGGGCAGGAGGCCGTGGTGCGCGACGAAGGTGAAGTGCGTCAGCGCCGAGCCTGTCGCCACGACCTTCGCGCCCGAGACGTGGATCCCGCCGTCGGTCTCTTTCACGATGCGTGCGTACACGTCAGTCGCCCCGCCCGCAGCGCCCGGGGCGATGTTCCGGTCGACGGGCGGATGGATGATCGCGTGGTTGATGAAGGGCACGCGCTCCTGCGCGAACCGACACCAGCGCCGCGCGTTCGCCTGGTACGGATCGTAGAAGTCGGCGTTCGCGCCGAGCGTCGCGAGGAAGGCCGCCTTATAGTCCGGCGAGCGGCCGAGCCAGCCCCACGTGAGGCGCGCCCACGCGGCGATCGCGTCGCGCGCGGCCACCTGCTCCTCGACGGTCGTCGGCGCGCGGAAGTAGCGCTGCGTGAAGCCGCCCCACATCCTCGTGGAGCGCGTCGGAGAGGCGCGCGAGCATCCGCGCGACGTTCCGGAACGCCGGATGCGCGGTGATGTTCTTCACCCGCTCGCCGTAGATCCAGACTTCCCGGCCGTCGTCGAGACTCGCGAGGAATTCCTTGCCCGTGTACGGCAATGTCGTCATGGACCCAACCCCTCTCAGCGGAGGTGCGGCAAGACCTTCGCCGTGAACTCTTCGAGCTGCGCGAGCTGCTTGTCGCCGACGAAGCGCAGACACAGGTCGGTCGCGCCGGCCGCGGCGTAGCGCCGCAGCGCTTCGACCACGACCTCCGGCGGCCCGAGCCCCATCGTGCCGCGCGAGTGCACGCCGCCGCCGTAGTAGGCGGCGAGGAAGTTCTCGGTCTCGCGCCGGACGCGCGCGGGATCGTCGCCGAGGCGCACGGTCGTGTAGACGCACAGCGGGAAGTCAGGCGCGCTGCGGCCGTACTTCACCATCGCCTTCTCCGCGTGCTCGCGCACGGTCTTGCACTCCTCCGCGTGGATGTACGTGGTGATGATGCCGTCGCCGAGCCGCGCGAAGCGGTCGAACGACGCGGGGATCATCTCGCCGCGATTGCCGGCGGTGATCAGCACCGGCGGCCCCTCGGCATTCCACGGGAGCGGACCGATCGTGTGCTCCGTCAGCACGACGTCACCGTCGGTGTGCGTGACCGGCTCGCCGCGCCACAGCATCCGCCAGACCTCCACGTGCTGGTCCATGCGGCGCGCGCGGCGCTTGTGGTCCGCGCCGCACGCCGCCCACTCGCGCGCCGCCGCCGGGAGGCTCCACCCGACGCCGATGCCCATGACGACACGGCCGTGCGACATCTGATCGAGGTTCGCGATCTGGTGCGCGAGCACCACGGGATGACGAAGCGCCGGGAGGAGGACCGCGGTGCCGAGCCTCACGCGCTCGGTGATGCCGGCGATGTAGGCGAGCGCCGTCAGCGGCTCGAGCCGCGGCTTCATCACCACGCTGTCGCCGACCCACACGGCGTCGTAGCCGTGCGCGTCGGCGTGCCGCGCCATGGCCCATCCCTCGTCGACGGGCGGCCGCCGCGCGGACTGCATCACGCTGCCACGGGTCGGGATGAGGATGCCGATGCGCATCGCTACGCCCTGACGAGATGGCGGCCGATGAAGTCGCGCATGCCGGCGATGGCCTTCGTCGTGTCGACGCTCTCCTGGCCGAGGAACCCGTGCTTGGCGACGGGGAACTTCTGCCGCTCGACGTGGCCGCCGGCCTTCTCCCACGCGCTCACGAGCGCCTCCGGGATGTCCTCCGGCACGTTGTCGTCGAGCTCGGGCTGCGCGATCCACGCCGGCAGCACGCGCGCGCGGCCCGATGCCACGACGCGCGTCACGCTGGCTTCGCTCATCACCGCGTCGCTGCCGAAGTAGCCGACGCTCGACTCGACGAGCCGCGGCGCGTTCGGGAACTTCGGATCGTCCCTGTGCTCGGCCATGAAGCGATGGCGGCGCAGCGGGTCGGCGACGGGATACGCGGCGAGCACGCAGGCCACCGTGTCGTCGCCGCCGGTGCCGAGCGACCCGTCGGGCATCACGACCGGCGTGCCGCCGAACACGCCGGGCTGCACGGCCACGAGCAGCGCGATGTGACCGCCGCTCGACTGACCGAGCAACGCCACACGCGTGGGGTCGACCTGAAGTCGCTGCGCGTGCGCACGCACCCACCGCACGCCCGCCGCGGCGTCCTGCGCCATCGCCGGGTGCTTGTGCGTCGGGCCCTGACGAAAGTCGAGCGACACGACGACGAGCCCGCTCGCGGCGAGCCCGCGGCCGTGGTGCACGCCTGCGGTGCGATCCAGCCGCGTCCACGCGCCGCCGTGCACGTCCACGACCGCCGCGAGCGGCGCCGCCGGCGTTCCCTTCGGCCGATAGACCCGCGCGAGGAAGTCCTTGCCGTCCACCTTCGCGAACGGGACGTCGCTCTCCTCGACCTCGTACGGCGCGGACGCGTCGAAGCGGATGCTCATACCTGGCCCTCCCAGGACGCCGTGGCGACTTGCGCCCACCGTGTGCGGATCGCGTCGAACTCGTTCTTCGGAAGCGTACCCTTCTTCACGATCGCCGCGTTCTCCTGCCAGCGTTCGGGCTTCGCGGTCCCGACGATCGCGGTGTGGACCCCGGGCACGCTGAGCGTGAAGCGCAGCGCCGTGGCCGCGGCCGTGGCCGCCTTTGAAGATGGGGGCCCCACAGCTGAGGACCTCCAAGCCCCCCTCAGGAACGGATAGTCGAGCGCGCGCAGGCGCTCATAGTAGTCGGCGTAGTACGGGTCGGGGCGGCGCGTGTAGCGCCACGCGACGTTCGCGAGCGGTCGCTTGGCGATGACACCCATCCCGCGCTCGCGGGCGAGCGGCAGCGTCAGCTCGAGCGCTTCCTGATCGGCGATGCTCACCGACGTCTGGAGCGCGTCGAACCGGCCGGTCTCGATCGCGTAGCGCGCGGCCGCGCCGTCGCCGCTGTAGCCGATGTAGCGCGTGACGCCGCGCGCGCGCGCGCGTTCGAGTGCGACGATCGCGTCACCGCGCTTGAGCACGTCCAGCGAGCAGCTGTGGAGCTGGACCAGGTCCACGTAGTCGGTGCCGAGGCGCTTCAGGCTGCGCTCGACACTCTTGAGCAACGGGTCGAGCCGCCAGTCCGCGCGGCCCCACCCGCCCGCGTGGCCGCACTTCGTGAAGAGAAAGAACTCGCGCCGCCGCGTGCCGACGGCCTTGCCGATGAGGACCTCGCTGTCCTCGTAGCACTCCGCGGTGTCGATCACGTTGAGGCCGGCGTCGAGCGCGCCGCCCAGGAGCGTCGCGACCGTACGGGCGCTCGCGCGCTCGTAGCCGATCTCGGAGCCGCCGAAGCCGAGCGCGCTCACGGTCATGTCGGTTTTGCCGAGCTTGCGCCGATCCATGGACCGCGAGTATATGCTCCCATGATCGAAAAGCGGCCGTTCGGACGCACCGGGCATCACAGCACCGTCACGCTCTTCGGCGCCGCCGCGCTCGCGCGCGTCGACCAGGACGCGGCCGACCGCGCGCTGGACATGCTCTTGCGCTACGGCGTCAACCACATCGACACCGCGGCGCGCTACGGCGACTCCGAGCTGCGGATCGGCCCGTGGATGGCGCGGCATCGCAAGGACTTCTTCCTCGCGACCAAGACGGGTCTCCGCGACGCGAAGGGCGCGCGGGAGGACCTCCATCGCTCGCTCGAGCGGCTGCGCGTCGATCACGTCGACATGATCCAGATGCACGCGCTCTGGCATCCCGACGATTGGGACCGCGCGATGGGACCGGACGGCGCGCTGGAAGCGCTGGTCGAAGCGCGTGCGCAAGGACTCGCGCGCTTCATCGGCGTCACCGGCCACGGCTGGACGATCGCCGCCATGCACAAGCGCAGCCTCGCGCGCTTCGAGTTCGACTCCGTGCTGCTCCCCTACAACTGGTTCATGGCGAATGACCCGCGGTATCGCGAGGCGTTCGAGTCGCTGCTGGCGACGTGTCAGGGGCGCCGGGTGGCCGTGCAGGTGATCAAGTCGATCGCGCGCGGCCCGTGGGCGACGACGGCGCGCACGCACACCACGTGGTATCAGCCGCTCGAGGACCAGACGGACGTCGACCGCGCGGTGCACTGGGTGCTCGGCCTCCCGGGCATCCACATCAATACGGTGGGCGACCTCTCACTGCTGCCACGCGTGCTCGACGCCGCCAGCCGGTTCGAGCGTCGCCCGTCCGACGCCGCCATGACCGCGATGGCGGAATCGCAGCGCATGACTTCCCTGTTCGGTCTCGCGACATGAACATGGGGGCCCCACAGCACAGGACCCCCACCCCCCCCGGTGATCCATGAAAATCACGCACGTCACGACGAAGATCATCCGCACGCCCGCCGACAACCCGCTGGTCGTCGGCCTGCCGCCCACCACCGACACGCGCGAGTTCGTCACGCTCGAGCTCGGCACCGACCAGGGGCTGGTCGGCATCGGCCTCACGTTCTTCGGCGGCGCGCTGACGCCGGCGCTGCGCTCGGCGGTGCAGACGCTCGGCGAGCTGATCGTCGGCGACGATCCGACGCAGACCGAGGCGATCACCGCGAAGTGCCGGAAGGCCGCGGGCAGCTGCGGCCCGGGCGGCATCTTCTCGCTGGCGCTCGCGCCGGTGGACATGGCGTGCTGGGACCTCAAGGGCAAGGCCGTCAACCAGTCGGTGTGCGCGCTGCTCGGCGGCCTGCGCGGCCGTGTCGCGACGTACGCGAGCGGCGCGCTCATGCGCCCGCACCCGATCGACTACCTCGCGAAGGCGGGTCCGCGCCTCAGAGACATGGGCTTCCGCCAGATGAAGATGCAGTGCGGGAGCGAGAAGACCATCGGCGAGTCGATCGAGCGCGTGCGCGTGATGCGCGAGGGCATCGGCCCCGACGTCGACCTCATGTGCGACATCAACCAGCTCTGGAGCGTGCACCACGCGATCGACGTCACCCGCCGGCTCGAAGAGCGGGGTCTGCATCTCTACTGGCTCGAGGACCCGACGACGGCGGACGACTACCAGGGGCTCGCGCGCATCGCGGACGCGCTCAGCACGCCGGTCGCGGCGGGCGAGTACGTCTACGGCATCGCGCCGTTCCGCCAGCTCCTCGAGCACCGCTCGGTCGACATCGTGATGATCGACCTGCTGCGCGCGGGCGGCATCACGCACTGGATGAAGATCGCGGGCATGGCGGAGGCCTACAACCTCCCCGTGGTGAGCCACCTGATTCCCGAGATCCACGTGCACCTGATCGCCGCGATCCCGAACGGCCTCACGGTCGAGTACATGCCGTGGACGCTGCGTCTCTTCGAGGAGACGCCGGATATCAAGAACGGCCAGATCGTGGTCCCGTCGAAGCCGGGGCTCGGCCTCGCGTTCGATCAGGCGGTGCTCAAGAAGTTCCAGATCGCATGACGGAGCCGCTCACGCCGTCGCGACTCTGGAAGCGCATGACCGCCGAGCAGCGGCGGCGCGCGGCGACCGCGCTCTACGGCAACCCCGAGGCGAAGAGCGAGCAGCAGCAAGGTGCGCAGCTCATCGCGAAGCATCTGAAGTTCCGGCCGAAGAGCGTCAGCAGCCTCGACGCCGACAAGAAGGCGCGCTCCCTCACGAACGTCCCGGAGATCCCCGAGGACCTCGCCGCGCGCCTGCTCGTTCTCTATCACCTCGCCGAGCAGCGCCCGATGATGAGCGCGTTCCTCGACGCCGCCGGCATCAAGCACGACAACGGGATGATCGAGGACGACGCGTTCGCACCGGATGAGGCCAAGGTGCGCGCGGCGGCCACGACGATCGCTGGCGCGTACCCGAAGGACGACGTCGCGCTCTATCTCACGACGCTGTTCTGGCAGGATCCCGCCGCGTGGGCCGCGCTGGCGGACGCGCCCGAGCTCGGATGAGGCAGTTGACAACGCCGCGCTAGCCGTCCGATCATCGCCCCACCGTCGCGACCGTCCGGACCTCGGGGGGACCGCTCCATGCCCCTGGATCGGGTTCGAGGACGCAGCCCGCCGCCCGCGCCGCACGCTCCCATGCGCTCACGCCGATGACGAACCTCTCAACGAAGGAGGTTCTATGGCCACGACGACCGTGGCAGGCCGCGTGACGGACACGCGGACGATGCACAGGGTCCCCGACCCATTCCCGCTGACCATGGCCGGGATGATGGCGATGCTCGGCCCGCAGGCGATCAACTTCGGCATCTCGGTGGGCGGCGGCGAGGCGTACCTGCTGCCGAACATCGGCGCGCGCGGCACCTTCCACATGCACTGGCTGATGCTCGTGTCGGTCGTGCTCGAGGCCGCGCTCGTCTACGAGTGCATCAAGTACAGCATGAACACGGGGCGGTCGTTCTTCGCCGCAACCTCCGAGCTGAGCCCGAAAGGCCTCTGGCCGTGGTACTGGGCCGTCATCACTATCCTGGTCGCCGGCTGGCCGGCCTGGCTCGGCGGTGCGGTCATCGCCGCCCAGCGTTTCACCGGGATCTCGACCCAGACACTCCTTCCGGGCTCGAGCTTGCCTCCGCAGTATCTCTGGGCGGTGATCGCGCTGGTGCTGGTGCTGGTCGTGTTCTATCTCTCCGACCGCACCTACAACTTCCTGCAGAAGTTCTTCCTGTTCATCATGTGGGGCAACATCATCCTGGTCGCGGCCGTCGTGGCCATCGCCGCCAAGCCGCATCACTACTGGGAGGTGTTCAAGGGACTCATCGGCATCACCTTCATCACCGGCGGCGGGTACCCGTCACAGCTGCCGCTGACCGATGCGCTGGCGCTGTTCGGCCAGCCGGGCGGCAGCATCATGTACGTGAGCTTCTGGATCATCGGCGCCGGGTTCGCCATGGGCAAGTTCGCCGGCCAGGTCACGGGGCCGCTGCGGCCCCCCGAGAACGTGACCGTCGAGGAGCTGCGGTGGGACACGAACGACGCCGGCGAGCGCCGCAAGATGCACCAGTGGGTGAAGCTCGGCGGCTACGGCCTGTTCCTCTGGTGGGCGCTCATCGGCGGCATCCTCATGGTCTACCTCTACTCCGTCGCCGGATACGCGTACCTCCACGAAGGATTCCTCAAGACGGGCAAGGTCCCCGCCGGCGCGGAGGTCGCCGTGCAGATGGCGACGGTGGCCGGAGGCGTCCTCGGAGGGATGGCCGGCTGGCTGATGCTGCTGTTCATCATGGTCACCCTCTACGACGCGCAGTTCCCGATCTACGACACGTTCATCGGCCGCACGACGTGTGACGCGATCGCGACCACGCGGTTGCGGAAGGGCCGGCTGCACCGGGTCTTCCACAACATCCTGCCGTCCGGTCTTCGCGACCGGCCGTATCGCTTCTGGTACTTCGTCGTCGTGACCGTGGCGGTCCTCGCCGGCCTGTGGATGGTGCTGCAGACCTCGCCGTTCATCATCTGGCTGGCCGGCTCCGTCATGTATCTGATCAATCAGGGCATCGGTTGCATCCAGATCATGCGGATCAACAACACGCGACTCCATCCGGAGTTCCACATCGGCCGGATCAACATGGTGCTGCTCCCACTGGCCGTCATCACGCGGTGGGCCGCCGTCGGCATCTGGCTCTACGCGGGCGGGCTGGCGGAGATCATTCGCCGCTGGCAGGCCGGCAGCTAGGTCTCAGATGACGCCGCGCCGACGCAGGTCGGCGCGGCGCTCGCCGGAATAGCCGATCCGGCCGTAGATCTCGTCGTTGTGCTGACCGACCGTCGGCGCCGGCGTCCGCAGCACGCCCGGCGTGCGGCTCAGCTTCGGCACCGGCGCGTGCATCGGCACCTCGCCCATCTCCTCGTCCGGCGCGTCGACCACGATCCCGCGCTCTTGCACGTGAGGATCCTCGAGGAACTGCGCGATGTCGTAGACGGGCCCCGCCGTCACACCCTGGTCCTCGAAGAACGTGACGTTCTCCGCGAGCGTGCGCTTGGCGATGAAGTCGCCGACGATCGCGTCGACCTCCGCGCGGCGCTTGATCCGCTCCGCGTTCGTCTTGAAGCGCGGGTCGGAGTTGAGATCGCCCCGGCCGATCGCCGCGAAGAGGCGCTCGGTCATCGACTGGGTCGACGCGGAGATCGCCACCCACCCGCCGTCCTTCGTCGCGTAGACGTTGCGCGGCGACGTCGATTCCGACGCGCTGCCGACCCGCGCCCGGATCTTGCCGGAGAGCCGGTGAATCGCCGCCTCGGGCCCGAGGATGGAGAAGATCGAGTCGAGCAGGCTGAGGTCGACGACCTGGCCGCCGCCGCCGTTCTTCTCGATGTCGCGCACCGCGACGACCGTCGCCAGCGCGCCGTAGAGGCCGGCGATCATGTCCGCCATCGCGAGCGGCGGCAGCACGGGCTCGCGATCCTCGAAGCCGTTGCGCGAGGCGAAGCCCGACATCGCCTCGACGAGCGTGCCGAACCCCGGGCGCTTCGCGTACGGGCCCGTCTGACCGAAGCCCGAGACGCGGACGAGCACGAGCTTCGGGTTCCGCTCGTGCAGCCGATCGGGCCCGACGCCGAGCTTCTCGAGGTAGCGGTAGCGGAAGCTCTCGATCATCACGTCGAAGTGCGCGACGAGGTCGAGGATGATCGCGGGCGCCTCCGGCGCTTTCAGATCGAGCGTGATGCTCTTCTTGTTCCGCGCGTAGACCTTCCAGTGGACGCTCAGGCCCTTCTCGCGCCAGTCGCGCAGCGTGTCGCCGCGGCCCGGCGCTTCCACCTTCACCACTTCGGCGCCGAGGTCGGCGAGCTGCAGGCTCACCATGTTGCCGGCGACCAGCCGCGAGAAGTCGAGCACGCGCACACCACGGAGCGGCCCTTCGGCCGTCGGATCGAATCGCGCTTTCGGGATCGGCATGGCTCTATCATGCACAGCCATGACCACCTTTGCCCGCCGCTCGTCGCTGATCCTGCCCGTCAACCAGCCGCGCTTCGTGGACCGCGCGTACACGCGCAACGCCGACGCGATCGTGCTCGACCTCGAGGACTCCGTCCCGACGGCGGAGAAAGCGCACGCGCGGACGCTCGTGAAGGACGCGATTCCCGTCGCCGCGCGCGGCGGCGCGGAGGTCGCGGTGCGCGTCAACAACGAGCACGGCCTGCTCCACGACGACGTCGACGCCGCCATCCAGCCGGGCCTCGACAACCTCAGCATCCCCAAGGCGGAGTCGGCGGAGCAGATTCGCGATCTCGCGGCGCGCGTCGAGCGTCTCGAGCGCGAGCGCGGCCTGACGCCCGGCCACGTCCGCTTCACGCTCGCGCTCGAAACGCCGGTCGGCCTGCTCGCGGCGCGCGAGCTCGCGGTCGCGAGCCCGCGCGTGCGCAGCATGAGCGTGGGCGTCGAGGACTACTGCCTGGCACTCGGCGTCGAGCCCTCGGCCGACGGCACCGAGCTGCACTTCCCGGTGTCGTACGTGGTGGCGGTCTGCAAGGCCGCGGGCATCGAAGCCACCGGCCTCGTCGGCAGCATCGCGAGCTTCCGCGATCTCGCGACGTTCGAAGCCGCGGCCGAGCGCGCGCGGCAGCTCGGCTGCGAGGGCGCGGGCTGCATCCACCCGGACCAGGTGACCGTGCTCAACCGCGTCTTCACTCCGGGTCCCGCGAAGGCCGAGTACGCCCGCCGCGTGGTCGAAGCGTTCGAGGAAGGTGTCTCCAAGGGCACGGCGTCGGTGAACCTCGACGGCAAGATGGTCGACGTGCCGGTCTACAAGCGAGCACTCGTCATCCTGGAACGCGCACGCGCCGTCGCGGCGACGGAGCAGCGGAAGGCCGCGGCGCTGGCGAAGCTGAGGACGTGAGGCGAGTCGTCATGTCGCGACGCGGGCTCGTGCTGCTCGCGTGCCTGCTCGTCAGCACACTTGGCGACGACCGCCCCGTGCGCGCGCAGCCGGCCCCGCACGAGCCGACGATCGGCATCCTGCTCGGCCCGAGCGGACGGGGTGACAGGGGCTTCAACGACAACGCGCTCGACGGGTTGGCGGCCGCCAGCAAGCAGGCCCGCGTGAAGGTGCTCGAGCGCGCGGCGCCGGCGGCGGACGCGTACGGCGCCGCCATCGACGAGCTCGCGACGGCCGGCGCCGACCTCATCATCGGCGTCGGCTTCCTCTACGCGGAGCCGTTCCGCAGCGCGGCCGCGCGTCACCCCGCGCGACGATTCCTGCTCCTCGACGCCGAGCTCGCCGGTCTGCCGAACGTGCGAGCAGTGACGTTCCGCGCCGACGAAGGCAGCTTCCTCGCCGGCGTCGCCGCCGCGGCCGAGTCGAAGCGCGCCAAGGTCGGCTTCGTGGGCGGCATGGACATGCCGATCATCCGCGCGTTCGAGTGCGGCTACGAAAGCGGCGTGCGATGGGCGGCCAGGGAGCTGGGGCGCGAGGTGCGCGGGTACGCCGTCTACGTCGGCGCCACGCCGGAGGCCTTCGCGAACCCCGCGATGGGCGCCGAGCTGGCGCGCGAGCTGATCGTGCAGAAGGGCGTCGACGTGCTGTACGCCGCCGCCGGCGCCTCGGGCCTCGGGGTGATCGAGGCCGCGCGCGCGGCGAAGCTGAAAGCCATCGGTGTCGACGCCGACCAGAGCCTCCTGGCGCCGGGGACCGTCGTCACGTCGATGCGCAAGCGCCTCGATCGCGCGGTGGAGACCGCGGTGGCGGATCTCCGCAGGCAGTCGTTCACCGGGGGCACGCTCGTGATGCGCCTCGCCAACGGCGGCGTCGACCTCGTGCTCCCGGGCGCGCTGGCCCCGTCGACGCGTACGCTCCTCGGGGAGGCGCGCGCGGCGCTCGTCGCCGGCCGCGCCACGCCCTGCGCGAAGCCGGAAGAGCGCTCCGCCCCGAAATTCCCGCCGCGGCGCTGAAGCGCGTCAGCTCGCCACTTCGATCGGCCGCGCCGGCCGTCGCAGCAGTCCGACCGCGATGGCGACGTTCAGCAGGTTCCACAGGATGCCGTTGACGAACGCGGCCTGGTAGGAGCCGGTCGCGTCGAAGAGCACGCCGGACATCCAGCCGCCGAGCGCCATCCCGAACACGGTCGCCATCAGCACGGTGGCGACGCGCACGCCCGCCTCGCCCGGAGGGAAGAACTCGCGCACGATCACCGCGTACGACGGCACGATCCCGCCCTGCGACAGGCCGAACAGCGTCGACAGGACGTAGAGCGACCCGAGGCCGTCGAACGGCAGGAAGAGCACGAGCGCGAGCGTTTGCAGGCTCGAGCCCAGCAGCAGCGTGCGCCGCCCGCCGATGTGGTCGCAGATCCACCCCGACGCGAGCCGGCTCACGACGCCGAAGCCCAGCATCAGCGACAGCATCTGCGCGCCCCGCGCCGCGCCGTGCCCGAGGTCGCCGCAGTACGCGACGATGTGGACCTGCGGCATCGACATCGCCACGCAGCAGCTCAGCCCCGCGATCACCAGGAGCGTCTGCAGCGCCGACGGTGACATGCCGAGCGGCCGCGGGGCTCGCGTCACGCGCTGCGACGTCGTGGACGCGGTGTCGGTCAGCGGCGAGCGCCGCCGGAGCGCGAGCAGCGCGAGCGGCACCATGGTCGCGACGCAGAACACCGCGATGCCGAGATAGGTGCGCCGCCAGCCGACGGCGTCGATGAAGTGCTGGACGACCGGCGGCCACGCCGTGCCCGCGAGGTAGCTCCCGCTCGCGATGATCGCGACCGCGATGCCGCGCCGGCGCGTGAACCACAGCGACGTGTCGGCGATGATCGGCGCGAACGTCGCGGAGCTGGCGGCGCCGATCAGCACGCCCTGGAGCAGGATGAACTGCCAGAGACTCGTCGCCTGGCTCGCGACGGCATAACCGAGTCCGAGCGTCACGGCGCCGCCCACCACGGGAACGAGGATGCCGAAGCGGTCGGACAGGCGGCCCATCAGGATGCCGCCGAAGCCGAAGCTGATCATCGTGAGCGTGTAGGGCAGCGTCGCGGCGGAGCGCGCGACGCCGAACTCCGCCTGCACCGCCGGCAGCGCGACGATCACCGACCACATGCCGACGCCGCCGATCGCGGAGGTCAGCAGCGCGGCGAAGAGCCGGTTCCAGGCGTAGGCGGACTCCGGCCCGTCACGCAACGCGGATTCCCCGGCCCCTGGCCTCCTCCACGAAGTCGTCGGGAAGCGGCGCCGCCACGCGCAGCGGCTCGTTGGTGAGCGGATGCGTCATCGCGATCTCGGCGGCGTGGAGCATCGGGCGCGCGGCGTTGCGGGCGCCGTAGAGCCAGTCGCCGGCGAGCGGATGGCCGATGGCGCTCAGGTGCACGCGGATCTGGTGCGTGCGCCCCGTTTCGAGCGTGAGCTCGAGCAGCGAGCCACGGGGGGTCGCGTGCACGGGCCGTACGTGCGTGATCGCCCGCCCGCCGCCCTCGCGCACGCCGAACGTGATCGCGCCCGTCCGCGCGATCGGCGCGTCGACCGTGCGCGGCGCCGCGAGCGCGCCCTCGCAGATCGCGACGTAGCGTTTCTCGATCCGCTTGCGCTGGAACTGCCGCGTGAGGCGCGCGTTCACGTCCTCGCGCTTGGAGAAGAACATCACCCCGCTCGTCCCCCGATCGAGCCGCTGCAGGAGATACGCGGGCGAGGTGTGGCGCTCCACGTCGGCGTGGAGGTACGGCTCGTCGGGATGGTGCATCCGCTGCTGGACGACGATGCCGGCGGGCTTGTTCACGAAGAGCAGCGCGTCGTCCTCGAAGAGGATGTCTAGCAGGACGGGAGCCTGATCGGGAACGGCACGTTCGGGTGGCGGTCGACCAGCTCGCGCCAGACGCGGCGGCCGATCGCCTCCGCGCGCGTGACGACGTCGGCCTCGTCGATCGTGAGCACCTTGCGATCGCGCATCAGCCAGCGGCCGTCGACCATCACCGATTCGACGTCACTCGCCTGCCCGTTGTGGATCCACGCTGACACGATCCGCAGCGCCGGCACGAGGTGCGGACGCCGCGCATCCAGCACGATCAGATCGGCCTTCTTGCCGATCTCCAGGCTGCCGACGTCGGCGCCCAGGCCGAGCGCGGCGGCGCCGTTGCGCGTCGCCCACTCCAGCACGTCCTCAGGCCACGGTCGCTCGGCATCCTGCCGCGCGATGCGCTCGACGAACAAACCGGTCCGCATCGACTCGAGCATGTCGTGCGCCATGTTGTCGGTGCCCATCGCGATGGTGCAGCCGGCGGCGGCGAGCGCCTGGATCGGCGGCGCCGCCGCGCGGCGCGCGGCCATCGCGGCGTTGTGCGACACGGACGCGCGGCTGCGGCCGAGATGCGACACCTCGCCCGGCGTCATGAACCGGCAATGCGCGGCGACGAGGCGCGGCGACAGAAAGTCGTGCTGGAAGAGGTACTCGGCCGGTCGCACGCCGCGGACCTTCGTCACCGACTCCACCTCCCAGTGACTCTGGTCGAGGTGGATGGTGGTACCGACGTCACGCCGCTCCGCGAGCGCGCGTGCCGCGCGGAGCAGCTCCGGCGAGCACGCCTCGGGCGCGTGCGCCGCGACCACGCAGGTGACACGCCCCTTCTCCGCGCCGTGCCAGGTCGAGATCACGTCGTCGACGCCGCGCAGCGTCTTCTCCGCGAGCGCCGGCGAGTAGACGAAGCGGTTCTCCCGGATGCCCGCCGGCTCGAGGTCGCTCGCGCTCTGCCCGAAGACGGCGCGGAGCCCGGTCCCCGCGACGAGCTGCGCATAGTCGGGGACGCGGGTGCTGATCTCGAGCATCGTGGTGTTGCCGCCGCGCAGGCACTCCAGCGCGCCGAGCATCGCGAACACCGCGTTCTCTTCCGCGCTCAGCATCGCCTGCACCGTCGTCGGAAACCGCAGCGTCGACGGAAAGCCGAAGTCTTCCTGGACGCCGCGCGCGACGGTGAGGGTCAGATGCGTGTGGCAGTTGACGAGCCCGGGGAGCACCGCCTTGCCGCGCCCGTCGACACGCTCGGCGTGGGGAAAGCGACGATCGATCTCGGCGGTCGGGCCGATTGCGGCGATGCGATCGCCGTCGACGACGATCGCCGCTTCGTGGTGAACGGTACGGGCGGCGTCGGAGGTGACGACGGTGGTGTCGCGGATCGCGGTCGGCACCCGCCGATCTTACTTGGTCTTCTTCGAATCGTCCTTCGGCGTGGCCGAGTCGCCCTTCTCGCTGCTGCGGTTGTACGACGCGCCTTCGCCCGCATTGGCGCCGGTCTTCGTGGCCTCGGCGGGATCGACCGCCGACGGCTTCGTGTCGCCGCCGGTCGTCGGCGACGCGCTCGGCTCGCCGCTCGGCTTGGCGGCCTCGCCATTCAGCTTGGCCGGCTCTTCGATCGCCTTGTCGCGATCTTGCGCGAGAGCGGGCATCGCGCTCAGCGTCAGCCCGGCAACGAGGGCTGCCAAAAACGTCTTCATGGGGACCGTCCTCCCTACGAAGGACGGGGCAGCAAGGACGGTGCCGCTCAGTCCGGCGCGTTGACCTTGATGGCGTAGACCTGGACGGGCTGGACGCGGTTCTTCACCTGGATCGGATCCAGCCGGACGGCGGTGACCTGGCCCTTCACTTCCAGGCAGGTCGACTCGCTCAGGTGGACTTCGCCGCCGCGGCCGTTCGACTCGATCCGCGACGTCAGGTTCACGTTGTCGCCGATGACCGTGTAGTCCATGCGCGTCTGGGAGCCGATGTTGCCGGAGACCACTTCGCCCGTGTTGATCCCCACGCGGCACGGGATGCCGGTCAGCTCCGGCCGCGTCGTGCGCCAGGCGCGCTCGAGCTCGCCGAGGCGCTGCTGCATGCGAACGCCCGCGCGCACCGCGCGCAGCGCGTGATTGTCGTCGGCGGTGGTGGGCAGGAACTCGGCCATGATTCCGTCGCCGATGAACTTGTCGACGATGCCGCCCTCGTCCTCGATGATCGTCGTCATCGCCGTCATGTACTCGTTCAGGAACGAGACGACGGCCTGCGGCTCCATGTTCTCCGAGAGCCGCGTGAAGCCGCGGATGTCGGAGAAGAGGATCGTGCCGCGCACCAGCTTGCCGCCGAGTGCGAGCTTCTGCTCGCGGTTGCGCGAGATGTCGTCGACGAGCTGCTTGGGGATGTACGCCCCCATTTTTTTCCTTCTCGATGGAGAGCCGCCGCTCGGCCTCGAGCGCGGCGCGCGGGTCCTCGGCCTGCTGTTTCGTCTGCTCGAAGAGCCGGGCGTTCTCGAGGGACGCGCTCGCCATGCCCGCGAACGACTGGAAGAGCTTGAGATCGTCCTGATCGAACCGGGCGTCGCCCCGCTTGTTGATGACCTGCACCACGCCCTCGACCTCGTTCTTGATCCGGATCGGCACGGTGAGGATGGACCGCGTGCGGAACCCGGTCCGCTTGTCGTACGACGGATCGAACCGCGGATCCTGGTAGGCGTCCGGAATGAGCACCGGCTCACCCGTCTGCGCGACATACCCGGCAATCCCCTGGCCGAGCTCGACCGTCACGGACTTCAGGGCGGCGCCGGCTTCGCCGCGGCGACGTGGAACGGCAGCTTCCCGATCTCCGTGTCGAGCACCAGCAGCGAGCTCGCCTCGGCGGTCATGACCTGCTTGAGGTCGAGGATCTGCTCGAGCACCACGTCCACGTGGAGCGAGTTGATGGCGACGGACACGTCGGAGAGCGCCGTGAGCCGCTCGGTCAGCGTCTCGTTGAAGCCGACGAGCTCGCGCGTATACGCCTGCTCGTGGTCGCGCATCCGCTTCTTCGTCAGGCACCCGTCGACGCGCGCCCGGAGCAGCGCCACGTTGAAGGGCTTCGTGACGTAGTCGTCGGCGCCCATGTCGAGGCACCGGGTGATGGCTTCGACCTCGCCCAGCGACGAGATCACGATCACGGGCACGTGGCGGAGGCGGTCGTCGGCTCTCATCCGTGCGAGGACGCCGTAGCCGTCGAGCTTCGGCATGACGATGTCGAGGAGGACGAGGTCGTAGGGCCGCTGCGTGAGGATGCTCAGCGCCTGCTCGCCATCGGCCGCCTCGTCGACGGTGTGTCCCTGCTGCTGGAGCCGCCGCGACAGCAAGTCACGCTTCGGCTCGTCATCGTCGACGACCAGCACACGCGCGGGGTCACGTGTCGCGGCCACGCCGAACGGATAGCACGGCCGGACGGCCCGGGCAAGGTCGCCCGCGCGCCGCCCGGGAGGGTCGGGCGCTGGGAAGATCGTGCCTAGCGCCTCGTCCCCGCCGCGGCCGGCAACCCGTGAAAAGCCCAGCATTCAGGCCGCTTTCATCCGGCGTGGCGTGGCACGACGCGTGCGTTTCGATCGCGCGATGAACCGTCATGAGCGGCGCCGCGCCGCCGTCCTCGAGGCGAAGCGGCGCCCGGCCCGCCCCCGGCCTGGCGACGATCCCGTCGTGGCCTCGGTCACCGCCGAAAACCAGCGTGGCGTCGCCCTCCACGAGCGCGGGGAATACGACGCGGCCGTCAAGGTGTTCCTCGAGGCCGCCGCGATGGCGCCCGACTTCGCGATCACGCACAACAATCTCGGCAACACGTTGCAGGCGCTGGGCAAGCTCGACATGGCCGTGCTGTGCTATCGCGCGGCGATCGAGCGCGACCGGGGCTTCGTCGCCGCCTGGAACAACCTCGCGAACACGCTCTCCGCGCAGGGCAAGCACGACGACGCGCTCGCGCACTATCAGCACGCCGTCTCGCTCGATCCGGGCTCGGCCGAGCTGCTGACGAACCGCGGCAGCGCGCTGCAGCGTCAGGGCCAGCTCGACGAAGCCGCGGCCGTGTACGTCAAGGCCCTCGAGATCGATGGGAGCTTCGCGGTCGCGCACAACAACCTCGGCGCGATCATGCTCCAGCGCGGTCGCTTCGACGAGGCGGTCGCCGGCTTCGAGCGCGCGACGAAGCTCCTGCCGCTCGCCGACGCCTATCACAATCTCGCCGAGGCGCTGCAGATGCAGGGCCGGCACGAGGCCGCGATCGCGAGCCAGCGCCGGGCGAACCAGCTTCGCTACGACCCGGCGCGCGAGATCACGATGGCGACCGCGCTGGCGGTCATCCCGGCGTCACGCGACGCGATCGCGGCGGATCGAGCGCGCGTCGCGGCAAACCTCGACAGGCTCGCCGGCTCCACGCCGCCCGCCGCCGACTTCGACACCCCGCCGCCGCTCGTCGCGAACTTCTTCCTCGCCTATCACGGCCAGAACGACATCGAGCTCCAGCAAAAGCTGGCGGCGGTCTGTCTCACGATGTCGCCGTCGCTGGCGTACACGGCTGCGCACCGCCGCGCGCCGGTCACGCGCCAGGGCCGCCGGATCCGGCTCGGCGTGATGTCGAGCTACGCGGGCGACCACACCGTCGACAAGCTGACCCGCGGGCTCATCGAGCGTCTCGCGCACGACCGCTTCGAGATCGTCGCCTTCACGACGCGAGACTTTTCCGACGGCACGCCCCCCGGCATCGTTGCCGCCGCCGACCGCGTCAGTCGCCTCCCGCGCCGCCTCGGGGAGGCGCGGCGAGCGGTCGAAGCGGAGGCGCTCGACATCCTGCTCTACCCGGACGTGGGCATGTCCCGGCTCGCCTACTTCCTCGCGTACGCGCGCCTGGCTCCGGTGCAATGCGTGACCTGGGGCCATCCCGTGACGACCGGGCTCCCGAACATCGACTACTACATCTCGAGCGAGAGCCTCGAGCCCGAGGGCGCCGACGCGCACTACACCGAGCGGCTCGTGCGGCTCTCGAGGCTTCCCGCGTACTACTACCGGCCCCAAGCGCCGGCCGGCAACGCGGACAAGCGCGAGTTCGGCTTCGATGACCGCGACGTCCTCTACGTGTGCCCGCAGTCGCTGTTCAAGCTGCACCCGGACTTCGATGCGATCGTCGCCGACATTCTCCGCCGCGATCCACGAGGCCGGTTCGTGCTGCTCGACGGATTGTCCCGCCACTGGCACGAAGTCCTGCTCGCGCGCCTCGCGCCGCTCGTTCGCGATGCCGGCGCCGCATCTGCCCTCCTGCCTCGGATGCCGGAGCGGCGCTTCATGGATCTGCGGCGTGTGGCCGACGTGATGCTCGATCCGGTGCACTTCGGCGGCGGCAATTCGACGTACGAGGCGCTCGCGCTCGGCGTCCCCATCGTGACGTGGCCCGGAGCGTTCATGCGCGGTCGGGTCACCGCCGCCTGCTATCGCCAGCGGGATGTCATGGATTGCGTGGTCGACAGCGCGGATGCGTATGCGGAGCGGGCGGTGCGCCTCGCCAACGATCGCGCATTCCGCGACGGCGTCAGCGCGCGCATCCTCGCCACGAGCGGCCACCTCTTCGAGGACCTGCGGGCCGTCGAAGAGCTGCAGACGTTCCTCGAGCAGGCGGTCGCGGCATGACCCGTCCGCCGCTCGGGCCCGCGGGACTCCGCGAGGTGCCGTGCCCCGCGTGCGCGCATCAGGTCGCCGTGTCGTTCTTCGACGGCGGCGCGCAGCCGCTCGCCACGCTCGGCTGGCCGGGCAGCGCCGAGGAAGCGCACGCGATGGAACGGTTGCCGCTCGACTTCGTGCGCTGCGTCGAGTGCGGCCACGTGTTCAACGCCGCGTTCGACTATCGCGCGGTCCCGTACTCCACGAAGCCCAACCTCATGTTCAATCGCGCGCCGGGCTGGTCGCAGCATCTCGAGACGACCCGGCAGGTCCTGCTCGATCGCCTGCCGCCCGCACCGGTCGTCATCGAGATCGGGCATGGCGACGGGCATTTCCTGAACGCGCTGGCAGCCGCCCGGCCCGAAGGGCGATACATGGGCTTCGATCCTCACGGCGCCACGACGTCAGCCCGCGAGCAGGTCGACCTCCGTCCGGGCCTGTTCGTACCCGCACGCGATCTCGCGGGGCTGAAGCCGGACCTCATCGTCAGCCGCCACGTGCTGGAGCACCTCACGAACCCCGTCGGCTTCATCCAGCAGCTCTCGTTCGCCGCCGCGTGGGCCGGCTTCTCGCCCGCGTTGTTCGTCGAGGTCCCGTGCATCGACCGGGCGCTCGCGACGGGCCGCACGTTCGATTTCTATTACGAGCACAACTCCCACTTCACGACCGACTCCTTCCGGCGGATGCTGGCGCGCTGCGGCTGCACCATCGAGCATCTGGGTCACGGGTACGACCGCGAAGTGGTCTACGCGCTCGTGCGTCTCAGCGCTCGTCCGCCGCAGCTCGCGCACGCGACCGCGGCGCTCGGCTTCCGCGACCGTGCCGCGCGCGCGCGCGACACTCTGCGCGCGGAGCTTCGGGACCTCGCCGAGACGGGCGAGACGGTGGCCGTGTGGGGAGGGAGCGGAACATCGGCGGCGTTCATGGGCCAGGCCGGCGCCGACGCGGAACGATTCCCGCTCGTGGTCGACTCCGATCGGGACAAGGTCGGGACGTTCGTCCCCGGCACCGGTCAGGAGATTCGCTTTCGTGACTGGCTCTCGACGCATCCCGTGGACGTCGTCATCATCCCCACGCACTGGCGCGCGTGCGACATCGTGCGCGAGATGGCGACCCACGGCATCACGTGCTCGCGGGTGCTCATCGAGTTCGAGGGGCGGCTCGTCGACTACTTCTCGAGCGCGCACCCCTATCCGGTGGACGACGCCGCCCGGGCGTCAGTCGTTACCGCGCATAGCCCTGCCATCGCCGGGGGTTCTCAGGGATAGGCTTCCCTGCCGCGGCGAGCCGGGCCTTCTTGAGGTCGGCCTCGCGCCGCCGGCGTCCGTGCCGGCGCTTCCGCTTCACCGCGTGATCGGTCTTCGAGTGCGTCGCCATGGCTATCCTCCTGGGCGTCAGTCTACGAGCACGGTCGCGTCGACGCCGGCGATCCGCACGGTCAGGCGCTCGAGGCCCGTCGCGCCGGCGAGGCCCGCCACGCTCTCGGTGAGATAGACGCGGCCGAACTGGCCCGTGTCCTGAGCGATCTTCGACGCGACGTTCACCGGCATCCCCGCGATGTCCTCGCCGCCGGCGGGAAGATCGAACACGAGGACCTCGCCGCGATCGATGCCGATCCGCACCGCGACGCCCTGGGCCTGGAAGAGCGCGCGGAAGCGGCGCGCGAACGCGACCGCGGCGGGCGGGTCGACGAACGTGTAGATGCCGAGGTTGCCGATCGTCTTGATCTCCGTTCCGCCGGTCTCGCGCAAGAGGTCGGCGCCGACTTTCGTCATCGCCGCCGAGAGCGCGAGGTCGTTGAGCACGGCGATCTCGGGAACGTCCGGCTCCTCGCGCTCGTGCTCGACCAGGACGACGGTCCGCGTCTGCGCGAAGCGCTCGTGCAGCCTCCGCAGCTCGGCCGCGTCGATCGGCGGACGGAGCCGGCGCAGCTCGTCGAAGAATTCCCGCGAGTACGGATACGGATAGCGCCCGTCGGCCGCCCGAAGCTCGGCCATGCGCGGGCCGTCGGTCACGGTCCACGCGCGGTCGCCGCCCGGCAGGTCGGCGCGCTCGGCCACGGCAAACGGAGTGCCATCGCCGAGCGTCTTCAAGAACGTGTCCGTCACGATGACCTCGCCGCCTCGCGTGGACACCTCGGCGAGCCGCTCCACACGATCCGCATCGTTCCCGTAGAGACCGCCGCCGAGCCGGAAGAACGATCCGGTGTGCACGCAGAAGCCCACCTGCACCTCGCAGTCGTGCCGGATGCGGTCCCGGGTCTCGAGCAGGGCCGACAGCACGCGCGACGGCTCCACGCCCCGATAGAGCATCTGGGTGTTGTCGGCCGCCCAGACGCCGATCGCGTCGCCGCCGATCGCCCTGCCGCACTCGGAGACGATCTGCTTCGGCTGATCGAGCAGCGCGAGGATCTCGATCACGGAGCGCCTGCGGCTGAGCGACGTGAGGCCGGCCGCGTCCGTGGAGACGACCGCCCCGCTGACCAGGTGCGCGGAGAGCAGCCGGAGCGCGGCCTCGCGCGAGCGATCGCCGTGGGTCCAATCATCGATGAGGTCGAGCGGCAGCTCACCCGCGAGGTCCTGGCTGACGTCGAAGAACCCGGCGGGAAACCGCTCGATCGAAAACTTCGCCATGGGCTCCCAGCATTCTACCCGTCAACCTTGACAGGTCCGGCGCAGTGGCCCAAGATTCCGTTACTTCCGCGGCCGTATCGATCGCTCGCCAGGAGGAATCCATGGCCCATCGCTGGCCGTTCACGCTCGCCGTCGTCCTCATCCTGCTGCTCCCGATCGTCGCCGTCGCGCAGACGCGGGACGAGACCATCATCTACGCGGTCCAGAGCGACCTGCCGAACTGGGATCCGCCGAATTCGGTGCTGCGCGAGTCGATCATCATGGGCTACCACGTGTTCGACCACCTCGCCGCGCGCGACCTCAAGACCGGCAAGGTCGGGCCGAGCCTCGCGACCTCGTGGAAGGCGCTCGACGACACGACGTGGGAAGTCAAGCTGCGCACCGGCGTGAAGTTCCACGACGGCTCGCCCTTCACCGCCAAGGACGTCAAGGCCTCGTTCGACCGCGTGCTCGATCCGGAGAAGAAGCTGACCGCGCGGGGCAACCACCTCAAGATCAAGAGCGTCGAGATCCTCGACGACCACACCGTCCGCTTCAAGACGGACGGCCCCTATCCGCTCTTCGCGGAGCGGCTCACCGCGCTCGTGATGCAGTCCGAGAAGGTGATGAAGGAGAAGAGCCACGAGTGGATGCAGGAGAACCCGATCGGCACCGGGCCCTACAAGCTCGTGAAGTGGAGCAAGAAGCAGGAGCACGTCCTCATCCGCAACGAGGACTACTGGGGCACGAAGCCGGCATTCAAGCACATGAAGCTCCGCATCATCCCGGAGCAGGCGACACAGATCGCCGAGCTCCTCTCCGGCGGCGTCGACGTCATCAAGGCGGTCCCGCCGGACCAGATGGACGTGATCAACAAGTCGGGCACGTCGCGGACCACCACCTCGCCGATCCTGCGCACCGCGTTCTTGCAGCTCGACCAGGCGGGCCGCAGCGGCGACAACCCGTTCAAGGACAAGCGGGTCCGCCAGGCCGCGAACCTCGCCGCCGACATGGACGGGATCATCAAGCACGTGCTCAACGGGCTCGCCGACCGCACCGCGACCGCGGTCAACCCGATGGCGTTCGGGTACGACGCGAGCATCAAGCCGTTCAAGCAGGACCTGGAGCGCGCCAAGAAGCTGATGGCCGAGGCCGGCTTCCCGAACGGGTTCGAGGTGCGCTTCCTCCAGACGGCGCCCATCGTCGAGCCCGCGCTGCCGCAGACGTCGGAGGCGATCTCGTCGGATCTCGCCAAGATCGGCATCAAGACCAAGAAGCACTACATCGGCGACGTCAACCCGTTCGTCACCCTCGTGAAGGACGGCAAGGGCGGCCCGATGTTCGAGTGGTCGTGGGGCTACTACTCGATCTTCGACGCCGACGCGATCCTGTTCGACACTATGACGTGCGGCCAGGCCTACAGCTACTACTGCAACAAGGCGTTCGACGATCTCGTGCTGCAGGGCCGCTCCACCCTCGACCCGAAGAAGCGCGCGGAGATCTACGCGAAGGCGCAGAAGATGATTCACGACGACGCCGCCTACATCTACAAGTGGGGCCTGCGCGGCGTGTGGGGCGTGTCGAACCGCGTGGACTACGAGGCGCCGCGCGACGAGATCGACCGGATGTTCGTGGCCAAGCCGCGCAAGAAGTAAGAGGAGACAGAAAGGCGGCCGAGGCAGCGGGATGAGGCGCTATCTCGGCCGCCAGCTCGTCCAGCTCGTCGTCGTCATCGTCGGCATCTCGATCCTCGCGTTCTCCATCCTCCACGTGATCGGCGACCCCGTCGTGCTCATGGTCCCGGAGACCGCCCCGAAGGAGGAGCACGAGCGCATCCGGAAGGTGCTCGGCCTCGACCAGCCGGTGTGGGTGCAGTACTGGAAGTTCGCCAGCCGCGCCGTGCGGGGCGACTTCGGCAAGTCGTGGTACGGCGACGTGCCCGCGTTCGGGCTCGTGCTCGAGCGGATGCCGCCGACGATCTATCTCACGCTCGCCGGCCTCGGCGTGGCGATGCTGATCGCGCTGCCGCTCGGCACGCTGGCGGCGCTGCGGCGTCACTCCATCGTGGACAACCTCTGCACGACGGTCGCGGTCGCCGGCCAGGCGATGCCGATCTTCTGGCTCGGCATCATGCTGATCATCGTGTTCGCGGTGCGGCTCAGGCTCTTGCCCGCCTCGGGCTACGGCACGTGGCAGCACTTCCTGATGCCGGCGTTCACGCTCGGCGCGTTCCTCGCGCCCATCACGATGCGGCTGGTGCGCTCGGGGCTCATCGAAGTCATGAACATGGAGTACATCAAGACCGCGCGCGCGAAAGGGGTCGGCGAGCGCCTCGTCGTGCTCAAGCACGCGTTCCGCAACGCGTGCATCCCGGTGATCACGGTGCTCGGGCTGCAGTTCGGCCAGCTCCTCGGCGGCGCCATCGTGACCGAGACCGTCTTCGCGTGGCCGGGCGTGGCGACGCTGACGGTGGAATCGATCCGCAACCAGGACTTTCCGGTCGTGCAGTGCGCGGTCGTGCTGCTCGCGCTCATCATCGTCGCGGTGAACTTCCTCGTGGACATGATCGTGGGCCTCATCGATCCGCGGATTCGGGTCGGAGCCTGATGGCGACCACGGCGCAAGGCGAGCGTGTCCGGCCCGTGGCGGTCACGAGCGAGCCCGACCCGTCGCAGGTCCCGCTGCGGCGCCTGTGGCGCGTGAAGTGGGGCGTCGCGGCTGCGGTGATCCTGCTGCTGATCGTCGCGAGCGCGATCTTCGCGCCGCTCGTGGCGCCGGCGGATCCGCTCGCGGTCAACATCCGCCATCGCCTCGCCCCGCCGGTCTGGATGGACGGGACCGCCGCCCACCTGCTCGGCACGGACCAGATCGGACGCGATCTCCTGTCGCGCATCATCTGGGGCGGACGCATCTCGCTGCTGGTCGGCGTCGCGGCCGTGCTGGTGTCGACGACGATCGGCGTGCTGCTCGGCCTCGCGGCGGGCTACTGCGGCGGGCGAACGGACTGGACGATCATGACGATCGTGAACGTGGTCCTCACGTTCCCGTTCGTGCTGCTCGCGCTGTCGGTCATCGCGGTGCTCGGGCCAAGCCTCGTCAACATGATCATCGTGCTCGGGGTGGCGGGCTGGCCGATCTACTGCCGCGTGATCCGCGCCGAGACGCTCGCGATGCGTGAGCGGGAGTTCGTGGTCGCGGGCCGGGCGCTCGGCATGAGCCACGCGCGCATCGTGTTCCGCCAGATCTTCCCGAACGTGCTCTCGCCGATGGTGGTGATCGCCACCCTGCAGGTGGCGCAGGTCATCATCCTCGAGTCGTTCCTGTCGTTCCTCGGGCTGGGCGTGCAGCCGCCCACGCCCGCGTGGGGCAACATGCTGGGCGAAGGACGGGTCTACATGCTGAACTCGTGGTGGATCGCCGCCTTTCCGGGCGCCGCGATCTTCGTCACCACGCTCGTGATCAACCTGGTGGGCAACGCGCTGCGGGACTGGCTCGACCCGCACATGAAGCTCTAGAGCCATCCCGCCGTCGCTTCACTTCGTGTGCTAGGCTCGGTGCGCTGTCA
>Ga0194121_10000101_pt1 | contig 136560 bp, 97 predicted proteins | sample TA2MahCa50mmetaG_FD_148609 | JGI IMG/M metagenome (GOLD analysis project Ga0194121, IMG submission 148609) | Freshwater microbial communities from Lake Tanganyika, Tanzania - TA2015020 Mahale Deep Cast 50m | ecosystem: Environmental > Aquatic > Freshwater > Lake | place: Tanzania: Lake... | reverse complement strand
AACTGGGAGGTGGTGAACTGGGAGGTGGTGAACTGGGAGGTGGTGAACTGGGAGGTGGTGAACTGGGAGGTGGTGAACTGGGAGGTGGTGAACTGGGAGGTGGTGAACTGGGAGGTGGTGAACTGGGAGGTGGTGAACTGGGCAGTGCCGACGGCGGAGGCTGTTATACGAACTCAACCGATCCGATAGCGATCGATGATCAGTATCGGACACTTGTGGACCAGGTTCTGACCGTCGATCCACGCGGGGTCTTGAGCAATGATCAACCCGCGGGTTGTTCTCAATTGACGGCCCAATTGACCGCGGCGCCGGCACACGGCAAGGTGGCACTATCGGGAACAGGGGGATTTACCTACCAGCCGGATCCGGCATTTTCTGGGACAGATCAGTTTGGCTATCGAGTTATCTTTGGCGGTTCAGCCAGCCCTGGCGCCACGGTGACCATCGAGGTTTCGGGCCCCGAGACGGGAGATGGTGGCGGTACCGGGGAGACGGCGACTGACGGCGGTACCGGGGAGACGGCGACTGACGGCGGCACATCGGGTGGCGGCAACGGTGACGGCGGGTTGCCGGGCGACGGTAGTGGCGACGGCGGTACTGGGGCCGACGGCAACGGCGACGGTGGAGCGGGAATCGGTGGAATTGGCGATGGAGGCACGGGGGGCGGCAGTCCTGGCGGTTCGGATGACGGGCATTCTGATGGCGTCACATCGGATGGCGGCGGTTCTTCGGGAGGGCAGCACGGGGAAAAGGAACCCGTGGACGTGACGATCAACATGCAAGGCGTTGTGAAGTATGGCGCCGATCAGGTCAAGGTCGGCACGTTGCAGTGGAACAATGACTATGACCGAACTTCGGCGGACGCTCCACGCGGAGCGCCGCACGATTTCCTGCGTTCCGACGGGGCCTTGTTGGACCAGGACAACGAAGTTCGCGGATTCTCGGTGGCTGTTTCCATTCCGGACGGATCGACCGTCGCTGGGCGGTTTGAATTCAACTACGATCCAAGCGAGTTGCGGGTCTGGCAGCTGAGTAATTCACAATACACTGTGCTGAGACCAGGCCAGCGATCGGACTTGAAGCTGGTCTCGCGTCGCGCCGATTTCGGGTTCTGGGTCGAAGCGATGAAAGTCGGCGGCAATCCGTTCGACGCGGCGTTGGTCGCTCGGTTTGTTCCCGAAATGAGTGTCTTTGGAACTGGGAGCGACGATGTGGCCTTCACTCTGGTGGATGTCGATCTGCAATTCGCAAGCCTGATGGAGCCGCAGCGTGAAGACAGTATTGGTGGACTGGTGCCGCTGAATCGCGATCATGATGAATTGAATCTGGTCGGTGGCGATCCGGCGAAGCCGCTCGCCGATAATGAGCCGATCGGCAAGCAGCATCGGATCGTGGCCGGCGACAACGAGCTGCGCGAGGGCAAGCTGATCATCGATCCTGCCGGCATGCCGGGATATTGGTATTTCAAGTCCGATCCGCAGATCAAAGCCTGGCGCAAAGACGATCTAACGGAACTGAACTGGTCGCGTCGATTTCACATCGACAAGCGAACGGAGGTAGCGATACTGCTGGAGGGCATCTCGCCCAGTTTCGCGGGCTGGGGAACCGGTTCCGTTTCCACGGTCTTCGAACCCGCCCCCACACCGAATATGACGGGGGGCGATGAATCGAAACTCTCTGTGGTCGGCATCGACCTACAGATCACGGATCAGAACGGAGCCCCGTTCGCGGAACATGAGGAGGAGCGGCTCCAGGGCCTGCTGCCCACGGCCGACCCGGCGCTGGGAGGCGGATATTGGGTGCAGACCATGGTAACGGTGACCGGACCGAAGAATGGGCACGGCTGGTTCTGGATCGAGATTGCCGGTGCCGATGCCGATCCCTATTTGATTGTTCCGGCTCGTCAGCGCTTTGCACCTGGAACCTCACGGAACACCGCCACCGATTTTGCATTGGGCGCGGGCGGTCGCACCGAACTCTTTTATCTGGAGCTGACGGAGCAACCGACGCGTGCTGATCAGCAAACGGCGGTGGTGGCCCATTTCGAACCGTTTGACCCTGCCTTCGGCGTATCGGCGATCGCGGTACCCTCGGGAGGAGGTGGCCCGATGCCGGGGGGCGGTATTCCGACGCCTGGCGGCGCAGGGTCGATTCAGCCTCAAGACGTCACCGATCGGGCGCGGATTCGCGTGGTGGAGTTCGACCTGAACCTGGACGAACTGGATGCGATCGAGGAGAACCGTCCCGGGGCATTTATCAGGCTGAATAACGACTTCTCGAAATCGATGATCGGCCATGACGGGACAGCGTTGCGCGACGACACGGCTACCGACGTCGGTCCCGTTTTCGATGCGATGGCGCCACTCGATTTTCTGAAGGGGACAATTACCTGGGATCGCGCGATCCTTCCCGAAATCAAGATCGCCTATGAATATTCCTCGGGCCTCGAGCTCTGGGACCGCGACAGCGAAGTGTGGATCGAGTCTGGTAAGCCGGCAACTTTGATCGATCAGGCCCAGCGACTCTATCTGGAGGGAATGCGACGATCGAGCATTGTTCGCGATCAGCAGCTCGAAGCGACCTTGGCACTGCCTGACGACGCACCTTTCCGAATACTAGCTCCGATCCAGGACCGGGCTCGCATCACGGTGGTCGATCTGGGTTCGGTCGTGGACGGTGACAACGACGGCAAGATCGATCGGCAGAGCGTCGATGATCAGCAGTTGCTATTCTGGTACAACAGCGACCGGGAAGGCATCGACAACAGCTTGAATATCGAGACCGACCTGCTCTCCAGTGACGCGGATTCGGACGACATTTTTCTGGATCGCAAGCGGGATCTCGAAGACCTGACGGCGATCAATCTGTATGTCGATCCGCTGCTGCAATCCTCCGGGTTGGTCAATACCGACCATTCCGTGGCGCTGGAGCGAGCACCCAGTGCGGATAAGACCAGGATCACACTGCGTCTGTTTCCGGATCGTCCCAACGATGCCGGTGACGCCCGACGCCACGTGCAGGACGTGGCGTTAGCGGAGACACGGCTTCAGGACGCCAGCATGCGGGTCCAGCGAGTCCAGGTCGCCGTCGAGTCGGGGCAGAGCGAGCCGCAATCGCTGGGGCAAGTCGAGTCCGGCGTTAACTCGTTTCTTCTAGAAGCGGGGCGTGACGTGGTCACCGCTGCAACTTCGGACGCGGTGGAATTCCAGTTTCAGTCCAAGTTGACCTATCCCAGCGGTAAGACCAGGATCCTGCAATCACGTCTACCGATCACTCTCAAAGCATTTTCGCAGTTCTACGATCGATACGAAGTGCAGTATCAGAATTCCAATGTGGGCGATATGCGGATGGATCCGGGAACCACTTCGCTCGCCGACTGGAAAAAGGGTGGCAGCGCATCGGTGCATGGAAGCCCCGCGTTCGAGGCAAACGACTATTTCCTGTTCGTGCATGGCTGGAACATGGATGACGACGATAAACGCATGTTCGGCGAAACAGCGTTCAAGCGGCTCTATTGGCAAGGCTTTCATGGGACATTCGGGATGTTCAATTGGCCCACATTCAAAGATCCCGTGAACATCGGGCTGTTGCCGGGTGATGTCGACGCGACGTCGGCGTTGCTGTCGACTTTCAATGCCAGTGAGTTCACCGCTTATCGATCGGCGGCCACCCTGCTGGACGTGGTGCAAAAACTCGACGTGATCCATGGACGGCCAAGCGTGATGGCGCACAGCATGGGCAATTTCGTCGTCGCCGAGGCGATGAGGTTATGGGCCCAGAACCGCGCGGTTCAACCACTGTTCAAGGAGTATCTTGCGAGCCATTCTGCGATTCCTGGCGGTGCCTTCGGCGAGGGCGCGTATCAGATTCCGGGATTGTTCGGCTCGAATGACTACTACTTTGATTACCCCGGGATGATGTTGGAACATGAGGTTGCCAATCGATCGCACGCATTTTTCGCCGGAATCGGGCATGCAGCCAAGGGTTGGACAAACATCCATAACTCGGACGATTACGCCCTCAACATCTGGCACCTCAACAATGTGTTGGCGAAATACGCCGGGTTGCAGAACCACCTGAACTTCTTCTGGCCGTACGAATACGACATCAACGAACCGCTGACGGCGAGTCAGGCATACCGCAAGCACCAGCCGTATCGCATCGACGGCAACACCAGAACGGCGATTTACGCCGCGCCCGGCAACCGTTCGGCGCTCGGTCTCGGCGCCAACGGCTACGAAACGCTGGCGTTCCTGGCGGTTTCGGACACCGAACCGATGGGCAAACATCCGTTGATTACCCACACGAGCGTCCCCTGGTCGAACGTCGACCTCCACCAATTGGGATTCAGTACTCAGATGCCGGGCGGGACAGCGCGTCCCAACCACTCGTTTGAGTTCCATTACGACATCTTCGCCACATGCGGGTTCTGGCAAGAGGTGCTCGTCCGATTGCGGACCCCAAGGTGATATCGCGACGTTGGGAATCGGGCCAAGCTGCAGGGTGACTGGTGCGTTGCGACAGCACTCTTAGCCGCGAAGCGGCTAAGAGTGCTGTGCTCGCACTAGGCAACCGCCGATCCATTCATCGATCCGGCTTTGGCGCACTTTCGACGCGCGCGGCGATGCGCTGGTAGAATTCCAATGCGGCCTGGTATTCCGCCGTGGCAGCAGGTCCGATCAATGCGCGGCTGCGTTCCAGTTCCGTCTTGCACCGTTGAGTCAAATAGCCGATCTCGGCGGCACTTGGCAGTAACTCCTTCCCGGGAATGGAAAAATACCAGGGGGCCGAATGGGCGAATCGCGGGCGTCCTTGAGGATGCCGCTCAAAGGCCCTCACGGCGATCCAGCCGCTATCGCGAACTTCAATGGCCGCCGAGAAAGTTGAACGGCATACGACATGATCACCCAGCGTCGATTGTTGCGTCTCCAGTCGGTCAAGACGTTGCACGATCCTGCCGTTGTGAATAATCTCCAGCCGCTCGATCGGGTACATAGAGTCGATTTCGCCCGATACGACCATCGGCCCCGGCCCCTGGTCATTCTTCTCCAGCTCGAAGATCTTTCCAGCCGGCTCGCCGTCGAGTCGGCAGCGCATCAAGGGCCCTGTCGTAACGAAGCTGCGTCCCTGTCTCAATGCCTGCAGCCAGCCCTCCGGACTTAATTGCCCGGGTACCTCGACATAGACCCTTCCGAAGCCGGCAGGCACCGGGTGCACGCCCGCTGCCGAACCGGCCGTCGGTGCGATTTTGAATCTGCAATTCAACAGCGCATAATAGGTTTGAAAGCCAAAGTCGATCCAACCCCATTCGGTGAGCCCCGCATCGTTGCGTTCGAGTTCCATGTACTCGCCGACCGCCTCCAGGGTCCACTGCGGGAACCCGAACTCCGTCTGCCAGCAATGATTGTTTGCCAATTCATAGAGATCGGGTTTCACCAGCGGCACAATCGAGATCGACCAGGGCCAGGAGTGTTTTTCCAGGTCGATTAATCCTCCCTCCCCGTGAATCCGCTCGGCGATCGGCGCGACCGGTGGCACGGTCGCGGATAATGGCTTGCGATGAGCAATCCCGACGAATGCGCCCAAGGTGTGGTTCTGCTCGCCGACGCGGAATATTTCGTATTCCGTGTTCACCGGAAATACATAATGCATCTCGCCAATCCGCAATGGATTCGTCGCCGCCTCTTCAAAGTCAGCCGGCAGCTTGACGCGACTCTGCCTATCGGGTGCCGCGTTGGTCGCGGTGACCCAATACGTGATCGGAAAAGTGAAATTCAGATCCTCGGCCAGCGCCACGTTCGGCATCTCGGACCATTCACGATGCAGATGCGTGTCGCCAGAGTACCAGCCAAGCGCCGCCATATCGACGAATCGGCGCAATTCGACGGTCACTTCGCGCCCTTGATCGACAACTTCCACGGGGATCGTCGCCGGGAAATACTCTTTACCGTGCGCAACCTCCAACCGGTACTGACCTCGAGGCAACTGGAATTCGCAAGGGTGGGCGGAGACCGTCGTGTGCATTTCGACGCTGTTGGTTCGGGCGTATTCGCGTTGGAATGGAATGGCCGAGCCCTGCTTGTCCACGGACCGGGCAAAGTGCCAGTTGCCGCTGGCCGATCGCAGATAGATTCGGGAAGCAAGCCGGTCGCCGGATACGGCGTCGCGCACTTCGACGCGCAGCGGAAAGGTGGGATCGGTTCTTGCCAGCGGAGCCACCTCGCCGACCGCCGACGGCTCGACGGCTGCCGCCCAGGCGACAGCCTGCGTGAACAGTTTTTGGTATTCGGGCTTGTACCAGTGATCATGGAAATGGCCACCGGTAAATCCGAACGATCGGCCGCCGTCGGGTCGTGGCCAGGCCCAGCAGACCATTTCGTCCTGGCCGTCGACGCGTACGGTCATCAACGGCTGCAGAGCGGTGTTGTCGGCATCCCGCTTCAGCCGATAGTAGAACTCGTCGTGCACTCGAAAGTCGCCAATCCCGCGGGTAACGGGATGGTCGTTCTTGACGGTAACCGCAGCGTCGAGCTCGCGATATTTGCGATCGGTGCCGCCGTGGCAAGCGCCAAACAACTGCACCGCGGTCGCGACATGTGCCGCGTCCTTGCAGCCCAGCGACCAGTGGATGGCGACGATCCCACCGCCTCGTTCGGCATACCTCAAAAATGCCTGTCGCCGCCGCTCGTCGCCATCGATCCACTTTGCCCCTTCCGAAAGAAAGAGTACGGCGACGTCGGATCCGTTGAGCAGATCGGGGCCATCTTCCCATATGCCATCGGCCACAACTGATCGCACGGTGAAAGAAGGGCTCGCCCGCAGCGCACGCTCCAGCAGGTTCAACCCCCGTTCAAACTCATGCGTGCCGACGGGGTGTCCATCCGGTGCTTGGGCGACAAGTAAAACCCGCCGCGGCTGAGCGTGTCCCTCCGCCGGCGGGAGGGCGATTGATGCCCATGTGCATGCCAGCAGCACGAACCGATAAGGCCACGTGGTGTGCCTCAGGAGATGCACGGCATGGCGGAACATGCCTGTCAGACTTCCATCGATGGCAGGTAACAGTCGCGACCTGACGTGCAGGTTCGAGCACCGGCGAACTGTTGGTCTGGACCCAACACGTGCTGGGTCTGGTTACACCAGCATGGCGAATTCTCGCTGGGGCGCTGCGTGCCTTCCACATACATCGATTTGCTGCGCAAGTGCTTGCAGGGAGGTGTTGTTACCGGCGCGGGTTCATCGATTGCTCGTTCGTAGGGCATGACAAGTTGTCCTTTCGGTTACCGGCTACCTTTTGTCGCGGGGAATCAGAATCCGCCCGGGGGCAGCCCCGCGGCCATGCGTACTGCCCGCTCAACACTTACCTGGGCGAGCGTCACTTTGTATTCGTTTCGAGACAGCGGTGTCGCAAGCCGGATTGCCGCCAGGCCGGCTGCTTCGATCGTCTCAGCCGTCAACGGCTTTCCGATCAGTTCGTGCTCGGCATCTTCGCTGCGCCAGGGAGTCGGCGCCACGTGCCCGAGAACGATCTTGGCATCGCGGACGACGCCCGACTGCACGTTCAGCCTTGCGGCCGCCGCCGTCAACGGGTACTCGGGGCCCGCTCCCTGCCGAACCTCGTAGGTCGCGCACTGGAACGAACCCGGATCCGGCAATTCGATATGGCTGACGAACTGGCCCGCTCGAAGCACATTTTCCCGTTGCTCTCCATGCCTGGGAATGCGATAGAAATCGGCCAGATCGACCCACTGCTCGGCGTCCGGACTGGGGCCGACGATTCGCAGACGAGCATCGCGGACGATCAATGCCGGGGCCAGTCGCGAGTTATTCACGAATTTGGCCGGTCCCGCGTTCGCAAAGACCGCGTGGTAGCGATTGTCGCCCTGGGCGACGGCGCGTCCGTCATCACCCAGCAATCCATGTCCGCCGCGGAAGAACCAGCATTGGGGCCGCTGGCAAAGTTCTCCGCCCAGCGTCCCCTGGCAACGCAGCTGCATACTGGAGATGTTGTTGATCGCCTGCTTCAGCGAGGCGTAAGGATCCAGGTAATGGCTGTCGAGGATCTGTTCCAGCGACACCGCGGCGCCGATGCTCACGCCACCCGACGGTGTCGGCTCGATCTCCCGCAGCGAACGGATCTCCATCAGGTTCACGACGCGGTCGGGATTGACGAGCATTTGCTTCATCAAGCCGACGAGATCGGTGCCGCCAGCGAGGATCTCCACCGTGCCGGCCCGTTCCGTCATCAATTCAATCGCCTCGGCTTCCGTGCTCGGCGCGGCATATTCAAACGCTTTCATTGCTCAGGCCCTCCCCGCATTATTCTTGATCGCTTCCAGCACCCGTTGAGGAGTCAATGGTAACACGGGGACGCGAAATCCCAATGCATTGCAGACCGCATTGGAGATCGCGGCGCCCGGACCGATTACCGGCGGCTCACCCAGCCCGATTACCCCGCGCGACCGCTCGCTCTCGGGTTCATACATCTCCACGACGATCTCGCCGATATCTCCCAGTCGGCAGAGGTTATACTTGCTCATGTCGGCATTCAGGAATGCGCCGCTGGCGGGGTCGCTGATGCGTTGTTCGAACAGCGAGTAAGCGATGCCCATGATCACCGCACCGTAGATCTGGCTTTCCGCAAGACGCCGGTTGATGATCAGCCCCATATCCTGCACGGCGACGAATTTTCTCATGCGGATCAGGCCGGTCCGCGTGTCGACCTCGACGTGCGCCATTTGCACGCCGCCGACTTTGGTGTCGGACAGCGGGCTCTTGTTCCGCGACGGCCGAAAGGTCGCGGTCACTTCGAGTGGCTTCATGCCCAGCATGGCGCAGGCCTCTTTCCAGGCAACGCTTTTTTTCGCGTCGCCGCGCGCCTTGATCCGGCCGTCGTCCGCGATCAGCTCGGCGGCTGGCACACCCAATTTTTCTGCGACCATTTCACAGATCTTGGCCAGCGCCTCTTGTCCAGCGCGCCGATGCGATTCACTCACACCACCAACCGTCGTGCTGCCGCCGGATGGGCCGCTGACCGGAAACCGCGAACTGCCGTAGTTGATCCGGATCGCATCGACGCCCAGACCGAACGTTTCGGCCAGGACCATCGCGCAGACGGTGCGCGTTCCTGAGCCGATATCCTGCGTCCCGCAAAACGATTCCACGCCACCATCGGGGTGAATCTTGACGGTGCAGGTCGATTCGTGACCGCCGCCGCCCCAGGTATGCAGGGACATCCCGAGTCCGTCGACGATGTCGCCGCGTCGGGCGCCTTTGCCGTGCGGATGCCACTTGGCCTTCCAATCGATCAGGCGAGCCGCAATTTCCATTTCGGCCGCGTACACCGACGGCTTCGCGCCGGCCACCCCCGGGCTGTCGTCCGTCCCCAGATTCTTCAAAAACAGATCGTAGCTGCTGATCCCCATCCGCGCCGCCATATCATCGTACGCGGTTTGCGTGATGGCACAGCCCTGCGGATGATTGGGAGCGCGCCAGGCCCGCGCGGGTCCGTTGTTGGTTGTGACCTTGGTCACCGCGCGGCGGTAGTTCTTCGGCGCGAAAACGTAGGGAATCACGCCCTGCGGTACACCCGGGCCGTCCGCCCCGGGGGAACTCCAATGGTCCGAGTCCCAGACCGTGACGACGCCGTCCTTGTCGGCTCCCAGCCGCACCTTGAGGTAGGCCGAAGGTCGGTTGCCGCCCAGCTTAAATTCCTGGTCGCGGCTGAGCATCAGTTTGACGGGACGCCCTGTGGCCTTGGCGATCCGCGCGGCCGCGGTACCCCAGTAGTCCGGCGCGAACTTACTGCCAAACCCGCCCCCCACATACTGGCAACGCACCTCGATCTTGTCCGCCGGGATCTTCAGATCGTTGGCAAACCCCTCATCCGTTCCCGAAACGTTCTGCGTCGACAGATACGCGATCAACTGGTCGTTATCCCAATACACCGTCGCTCCGTGCGGTTCAAGGCAGCAGTGGGTAATCGCGTCGATCCCGTAAAAGCCCTCCACGACATGAGCGGATTGCTTGAATAATCGTTCGAGTTCCTTGTCCGCAAACGTCGCTTCGTCTTCGTCGTCACCCGGTTCTTTTTCCAACTGAACCTTGCCGCCGTCCTTCGAGGTACGCCCGGCCTTTTTCGCCGCTTCAAGGTTGAATTCGTCGACGAACACTTCCAACGGCTCGTATTCCACCCGCAACTTGGAGACGCCTTCCATGGCGGCCGCCTCCGTTTCCGCGGCGACAATGACCAGTAACTCACCCTGCCAACGTATCTCACGGCCAGGCTTGGCATGGTCGAGAACATGGACGTGGACCACGCCTGGTACTTTCTCCGCCTGCGCGCTATCGATCGACTTGATCGTGCAGTGCGCGTGAGGCGATCCGAGCGCTCGGGCCACGAGCATATTCTTCAGATTGATGTCGTACGCATATTTCGCCGCGCCGGTCGACTTCGCCATCCCATCCAGTCGGATCTGGCGGCCACCGATCACCTTGGACGAATCCCGATCGGGCCACGAGTATTGTATGTCCGCCATTACTTGCCTCCCTTCACGACCGCGATGGCCGCTTGAATGATGTTGGCGTAGGTGCCGCAACGACAGATGTTACCATTGAGCCCTTTGCGGATTTCCTCTTCCGTCGCGCGAGGATGCTTGTCGAGAAAGGCTCGAACCGCGACGACAAATCCAGGCGTGCAAAATCCGCATTGCTGCGCGTCGTGCGCGACAAACGCGGCGGGCACGGCGTCGGGCTTGTCGCCTCCCAGGCTTTCCACGGTGCGGATTTTCTTTCCAACGCAGGCGACCGCCAACAGCGATGATGCCGACATCGGCTGATCGTCGACCAACACCGTGCTCGCGCCGCTCGACGAATCCATGCTGACCGGTTTCGCGCCGGTCAGGTCCAATTGGTAACGGAGCACATCCAAGAGCGTCGTCCGCGGCTCCACGGAAACCGCCTGCTCCTTGCCGTTGATGGTCAAAGTGACTTTCGTGACTCCCGAAATTACTTTGCTGGCAGTTCCCTGTTGCGCCGCCAGTTGCGTTTGCACGGCGGTAGCGGCAGCCACCGCTCCCGATCCTCGCAGAAAATCGCGGCGATGAAAGCCACTCGCACGCGCTCCCGACGACTGCCTTGAATCCGTCATGAGCCAGACCTTTGCCAAAGGAGTTGCGTTTATGAACGACGAAAAATTCGCGGGACGATTCCTCGAACCGCCCACGATTATAAGGAACGCTAACCAAGATACAACTAAGCGCGGCGGATTGCCGCCAGCCAAATCAAAGGGAAAAAAAATCGTTTCCGCCGAATTAAAAATTTCAGGCGTGGATCGTTGACAAGCCACTTGTTTCGAATCCGATCTCTGCAACAATCTGGCTTGTCAATACGACGAGAACATCCTGCCAGCCGGGTCGGCGGTATTACTCGGGTTGGATCAGGCAGGTCGATAGAATCGAGCAAGCGGGAACGGCTTCCTGCGTAGCTCGCTGGGTTGTGACCAGGTATCGCCAGGATGGCCAAACCGGTCCCCCCCACGCCAAGGATGATGACAGCAACGATTCCCGGCGTCGTGAAAATGCGGCGGAACCGCGCCCGCAAAATGCCAGGTGACTTCGACTGGGCTTTATGTGTCGACTCTCGCTGGTAACTTGCCGCCCGCGATCACCGGCGAACCGCCCTGAACAAGGCGGAAAACTTACGCGAAGTAACGAAGAATTTCAGGCCCACGGAGTCAGACTCCCGGCCCCTTTAGCAACTGTTTTTCAAGGAGGTAGTTTGACGATGAAGCGATTTGCACTTTTGGTACTGGCAGGTATCGGTTTCGCCAGCGGACTGTGTGGCGACGATAAGCCGACCGCCGATGCGACGACAGAACAAACGGCCCTGAAACCCGACACGTCGGTAAGCAGCCTGCGCGAGTTGCCGTTGCACGAGCATCCCACGCTCTTAAAGATGTTGAAGCGCAACAATGAGTTGCGAGCGCGAGTCGGCCTGCGGCCGCATCGCTTGAGTCCCGCATTAACCCGCGCGGCGCAAAACCACGCGAATTACATGGCTCGCACCGGCGATTTCAACCACTACAGCAATCGTGGTCCCGACGGTCGGGCCGCGGACGCCGGATACCGTGGTGGTGTACTCGAAAATATCGCGCACGGTTACTCCGATGTCGAAACCGCGTTTAGCGGGTGGCAGTCAAGCGGCGCGCATTGGTCGAACATGACCAGCGGAACCGCGGACGCCGGATTTGGTTATCAGATCGGCGCCAACGGCGCCGCGTACTGGGTTGCGATTTACTCCAACGGCAAGGACACGGAAAAAGTCGTCGTCGATGTGGCGGAAGCATCGAACAACAAACCTTCCGGCGAAAAGAATTAGTCGGTGCTGAAGTCGCAGGCGAATGTTCCAGGCCTGAACGGCGTTCGGTGAACATCCAGCCTCGATTCACGCGGAATTCGGTACTCTTTCACCTTCCGCCACTCGGACTTTCGATCCGCCAATTCAGGACGCCGCGTCCCGCAACGGGCCGGCGCCCGGGCACGTAACCCCACGTGGTTCCGGCTCGCCCAACCGCAGTGGATTGCTTCTCACGCGGGCAGAGAGTAAAACGACCGGCGTTTATCCTCAGGAGATTTCGCCATGATCAGAACGCAATACTCTCGTCGGTTTTCCCACCTTGTTTTGCTCTCCTTTGTCAGCCTGTTCCTGGTTGGTCCGTTCCCGCACGCACGTCTGCTTCGCGCGCAGGGCGGCGGGGTGCGTGCTCCGGACGGTATCGCCTACCATCCCAATATTGAGTGCGGCAAGGGGGGCGAACAGGTATTGCAATTGGACTTGGCCTCCCCGGAGGAACTCGCTCGACCAGCGCCCTGTGTCGTGCTCATTCACGGTGGCGCCTGGCGCGGCGGCAAGAAGGACGATGCTTTGATGACTTCGCTGCTGTTCGAGTTTTCCAAAGCCGGATATGTCACCGCCTCAATTCAATACCGACTTTGCCCCAAACATCAATTCCCCGCGCAGATTGAAGACGTGAAATGTGCGATCCGCTTTCTGCGGGCGCATGCGGACAAGTACCACATTAACGCTGCGAAGATCGGTGCGGTCGGGTTTTCGGCAGGAGGGCACCTGGCAATGATGCTCGGCGTCACTGGCCCCAAGGACGACCTGGAGGGCAACGGGGGTTGGGCGGATCAAAACAGTCAGGTCCAGGTCGCCGTTTCTTTTTTTGGTCCCACCGACCTTGCGGCAGACGACCTGCCCGACCCGTCGAAGCTGCTGGTGAAGGACTTTCTAGGCGGTACCAAGGAGGAAAAGTCCGAAAGCTATCGCCGCGCGTCACCGATCAACTTTCTCGACGATAACGACGCTCCAATCCTGATGCTTCAGGGCACGCGGGATCGGTTGGTTCCCCACACTCAGGTCTATCGCATGCTCGACGCTATGACCTCGGCGCGCGTGAAAGGTCGGGCCGAGATTCTCGCCGGCGCTGACCACGGCTGGCTTGGCCCCGATCTGGACGAATCGAAGCGGCAGACGTTCGAGTTTCTTGCGCGGCACCTGACCCGCTAAACGGAATAATAGGCAACGCATCGAACGTTACTCTGGACGCTACCATGCACTCGCGACAAAGACTCTGTTTATGGAATTCCTGCCGCATCGCGGCCGCGATTTGGCTGCTCGCTGCAATGCCTTGCCCCACGTGGAGCGAGGATCAGGTCTCGGCGGCACTGGCGAAACCGATCCTGGCCCCGGACCAGTCGTTTACCGAGGTGTTATCGTTCACGGAGCGGCGGCTCCGAATCATGCCTCCGCTGGTCAGCCGCGAACAGTTCCAGGAGTTTGTGGAGACGACTCGCCGCGAACTTTTTGAACAGGTGATCTTCCGGGGCGCGGCGGCGACCGCATGGCGGCGTTCGCCGGTCGGGGTCGAATACCTTGAGACCATTCCGTACGAACAGGATGGCTACGTCCTGAAGAAGCTGCGTTTCGAGGCGTTGCCCGGAATGTGGATTCCTGCAGTGTTGTATGTCCCATGGCAGGTGCATGAGCAATCGTCCCGGCCGGCGTCCGATCTTCGACGTGTGCCGGTCGTACTGAACGTCAACGGGCACGATCGGCTGGGAAAGGCCGCGGTGTACAAACAGGTGCGCTGTCTGAACCTGGTGAAACGCGGCATGATCGCGCTGAATTTGGAGTGGTTCGGAATGGGGCAACTGCGAACGTCGGGCTTCAGCCATGGCCGGCTGCATCAACTGGACCTCTGCGGTGCCAGTGGACTCGCTCCGTTTTATCTGTCGCTGGAGCGAGGCCTCGACCTGCTGTTGCAGCAGCCCCATGCGGATAAGGAACGTGTGGCCGTTGCCGGACTCTCCGGTGGCGGATGGCAGACGATCCTGATCAGCGCGCTCGACCCGCGAGTCACTTTAAGCAATCCCGTGGCCGGCTATTCCAGTTTCATCACCCGCATCCACCACCACACCGACCTGGGGGACTCGGAGCAGACCCCCACCGATTTCGGTGCCTGGGCCGACTACACGCATTTGACCGCGATGCGGGCGCCCCGCCCAACGTTGCTGACCTATAACGAAAGCGACGACTGCTGTTTCGCGACCGCGCATGCATTGCCGCCGTTGCTCGCGGCAGCCGAACCGGCGTTCGCGCTTTTTGGTCGCCCGGGGAATTTGCGGACACATAACAACGTCGATCCGGGCAACCATAATTTCGAGAAAGATAACCGCGAGGCGTTCTACAGGATGCTGGCCGCGCATTTCGCGCGCGATGATTTCGCGATCCCGGCCGACGAAATCGATGTCAGCGGACAGGTCCGCTCGGCGGAAGAACTGCAAGTCCCGATGCCAGAGAACAATTCCGACTTCCATACGCTGGCGTTGCAGCTCGCAAACGAACTTCCGCGTCGCTCGGTTCCGCCGGATGACCCGGAAAAACTCCAGGACTGGCGAACGCGCCGGCGGTCCCTTCTACGCGGTTTGGTCGCCTGCGAGCAGCAGGCTCCGCAGGCGATTCAGGTCGATGCGCAACGGCTCGATGGCCTGGAGATTTCGCGATGGAAAATTCGCATCGGCAATGAATGGACGATCCCGGTCGTCGAGTTTACGCCCGCCAATCCCCGTCGAACCGTGCTGTTGTTCGGGGAACAGGGCCGCGCTGCGCTCGCCGAGCATGCCACGCGCGCCCACCAGCAAGGATCGCGCGTGGTGGTGATGGATCCTTTCTATTTTGGGGAGTGTCGCGTCCAGCAGCGGGATTACCTGGCGGCGCTGCTGCTCGGGACGGTCCGGCAGCGACCGTTAGGGATTCAGGCCAGCCAGGTAATGGCCGTGGCAACCTGGGCCGGTAAGTCCCAGGCTGTGGATATGATTACGTTCGGCCCGCGAGCCGGTTTGATTGGCCTCGTGGCACGCGCCATCGACCCAGCTCGATTCCGCACCCATGATCCGCATGACGGGCCGACGAAGCTTCGGCAGGTCCTGGATGACGACTTGTCGTTCGAACAGAGGCCCGAGTGGTTCTGTTTTGGATTACTGGAGCATTTCGAAATCGCGCACCTCAAAGAACTTGGCGATGAGCCTGGAGAACCGAAGCATGGCGAAAAACCGTAATCCCGCAAGTCACTGGCAGACCCGGCTGCAACTGCTGCTGCTCGTCTGTGGTTCCTCGTTCGGCGCATCGCTGTCTGGCGAAGAATGGCCCGAGTTCCGGGGACCGACCGGTCAGGGCCATACCGAAGTTCAGAACTTGCCCGTGCAATGGGACGCTGATACGAATATTCGCTGGCGGCGACCGATCGAGGGGCTCGGCTGGTCGTCGCCGGTCTGTGTCGATGGACATGTCTACTTGACGGCGGCCGTTCCGCAACCCGGTGCGGACCCGCCCGAGGTTTCGCTGCGCGTGATCGCTTTGCGCGTTGACGATGGCTCCATGGTCTGGACGAAGGAAGTCCTGCGTCAACCGGCCGACGCGCCGCGAATCCATCAGAAGAACAGTCATGCCAGCCCGACCGTGGTTGTCAACGCCCGGCGGCTGTACGCCCATTTCGGACACCAGGGCACGGTCTGCCTTGATCTTCAGGGAAATACGATCTGGAAGAATACGGAGCTCGGTTATCGACCTGTGCATGGCAACGGCGGCACTCCCGCGCTCTTCGACGGCGGACTGTACTTCAGTTGTGACGGCGGCGAGGATCCGTTTCTTGTTGCACTGACCGCCGCGGACGGCCGATTGCGCTGGAGATCTCCTCGGGTCTGCGATGGCGTCAAAAAGTTTGCTTTCAGCACCCCCCTGGTGATCACGGTCGCCGGCCAGCCGCTGTTGATCAGTCCGGGTGCGCAGTCGGTCGGAGCGTTTGATCCGAAAACGGGCGCCGAAATCTGGCGCGTTCGGTACGACGGATACTCAGTGATCCCGCGACCGGTATATGGGCATGGCCTGGTATTTATCAGTACCGGTTACGACTCCCCTCAGGTCCTCGCGATCCGTCCGGATGGTGCTGGCGACGTCACCGATACCCACGTCGCCTGGTCATTCAAAAAAGGCGCGCCTCATACGCCGTCGCTGCTGCTCCACGATCGGGAACTTTACATGGTCTCGGATAATGGCATTGCCAGTTGCCTGGACGCCATCAGCGGCGATTTGATCTGGCAACAGCGATTGGGCGGCAACTTCTCCGCCTCCCCGCTGTACGGTGACGGCAAGCTCTATTTTCAGAGCGAAAGCGGCGTCGGCAGCGTGCTACGCGCTGGACGCAAATTTGAGCTGCTCTCTTCCAACGATCTCGGCGAACGTACCTTGGCCTCCTATGCGGTCGCAGGGCGAGGATTCCTGATTCGCTCCGCGGAGAATCTTTATCGCGTTGAGGAGCGAGGCCAGTAGCCCCAGAAAAACTCGATAAACTCGACGATCTCGACAAATTCGTCGTGCGCCCGTATCGGACCGATGACCCCCAGAAATAATGTTGCGTTTCGAATGGCTGGAATCGCGACGATGCTGCGCCGCCGACCGGCGATGCCCTGGCGCGGCCGAACTTTGTTCAATTGGCCGGCGAGGTCCAGAAGAGCATGCAGTTTTCGCCGCGTCGTGGTAGCTTCACACACTGCACCCCATGGGCTGGTGGGTTGGCATATCAACGATGTGGTTCGTCCGGCGAAGCGTGAGGGGAACGAACGCCGGCGTACAGCATTGTGGCCGCCGTGTAGATGACGACCAGGATCACCAGAATGTTGACATAGAACAGTGGCAGTTCCTTGACCAGGTAGGCCGCGACCAGCACGGCGGGAATTCCGCCGACGGTCAGTCCCACGGCCGCGCGCGCGTCGAAACGGCCGCTGTTGATGAACCGAACACTCGCCAGCGGCATCAGAAATGCGCACGATCCCATCATGATCGGAAATGCGGCTTTGCTGTTCATTCCCAGCAGACTGACCATGATCATGATCGGCGCGTACGCGCCGACGCCGATCGTCATCAATGCGCCGAACACGAAGTTGCCGGCGAGCCCGATCAGCAATCGGGTCCCGGACAATTCAAGCGCCACGTTGGTTTCTTCTCCTTTCGCCAACTTTGCGCCGATGAATGCGGCGGCGAGCAACAGCGCCAGCCCCATCCCGATTTGAATCTTGTGCCGCGGCAGCCTCGATACGACCCCGGCGCCAAACCAGGCTCCCGCGACGGAGGCGGCGATCATCAATGCCAAGGTCGTGAAATCGATCTCGATAATCGCTGTATAGATCAACGCCTGGGCGATCGTCGGCAAAGTGTGGCCAATATTGAGTGTTCCCGGCAGGTTCTCGTCGGCGATCGGAATTCCTGGCCCCAGCAACGGCCGGGCGCGTACGCGCAGAAACGTCGAGGTCGTGGCGAACGATCCGACTCCCAGGGTGTCCAGGAAATCGGTGATCACGCCGACGAGCAACTGGTACCCGGAGGGTTTCGCCGAGATCCTAGAACGCCGAGCGTAGACGCCCCAGAAAACAACGAAGACTGCAGCCGACACCAGCAACAGGGACTGCAACAGGTACAAAGCAATCTGAACGGGTTCCATGTAGAGTTGTTCCGATGTTCACCAGGACGGACAGGATGGGTAGCCGTGTGGAACAGGTCGGATTCGTGTGGCAGCGGGGAAAAGTAGCGGACTCAATTTGGCCTATTCGCTCTTGAAAACATGTTAAGCCAGCGACGAGAGATTATCGCGAGAATTATGAACGAGGGCAGACCTATTCCGAGCCGCGGAAGAAACAATGCCGCGCGATACTGACGCAGCTCGATGCCGGCTAATTCGCTGAATTGCCCTGCAATCACAATGCTGGCATTCGTTATTGTGCAAGACACGATTAGTCGGCGGATTAGGGAGCGTCTAAGTGACCATGCTTCAATGACAAAGATCTCCGATGCCACAAGTGCAAAAGCGACAATCCCACCCCATTCCCAACCGGCATTTGGCGTCGACACGGATGCATCCAAAAGCGCTGCAACATATACACCGCCAAAGTACACGCCATAGCCGATCGCGCCGAGCAACAACACTCGGACAACGCGATGAATTACGTTGCGATATAGCAATTGTCGGCGATCAACGACAAGTGGAGGTTCGTAAGGGTTTACTTGAGCCATCGTTCTGTCATCGCTTCATGATAAGTATGTAAGGCTTTTGGCAAGCGACTGACGATAGTGGGTTAGAAGTGCTATTGACTCTAACGCATTGACGCGTCCATTGCGGCATTTACTCTATCCCAATGATGGGAGTACTCTTCGGCGGTTATGACCCGAGGAACATCGCAGTTAGCCCGATCCATTTCGTCGGTCAGTTCCATAGGACTCTTGTATATTCCTCCGATTGGCTGTCATTGAATCGATCTGGGTCAGTACGAAAATGCGGGAACAAGTACTCAGTGTAGCGGTCAACAAGAATGGCCCAATCGTCAACCTTCGTGAGACAGTTGGCGAGCAGCGAATTGTTAGTACCGGGAAGATCGGCTGCACATTGCAAATTGATTTCCGCAATGTCCAACCCGGCAAGTCCGGCGTCCGATAACTGATCGAGATCATGAAGCCAGCGGCCCCACTCGGTGATCGGCGTAAATGCTCCCGCGTCAGCCATTGTGTTGTCCCATCGACTATGGGCAAGAAGCAACGCAAAGTCTAGCGTCTGAGTAAGTTCCCGTCAATTATGCGGGTGATCCGTCAATTATGCGGGTGATTTTGTTTCTGCCATCAAGAATTTGCGGATTTGCTTGGCGGGTTTCACAGCCCTCGGGTGGATTAAATAGATGCCTCTTCAGCAGAATTCGTGGGTGAATTCTGGTTCAGGAAGCGCGAAACCAATTGAGTAATAGGTCCTGATGGTTGCGCAACGTGCGGGCGACTTTCTTCATCGGTTCGATTCTGGAGCGCATTACGCGGCGGCACCATTCGTCGAGGAACTTCTTGGCCAAGGTAGGAGAACGATACTCCCAGAACCGTTGGAAGTCCTCGCGCTGCAGATAGCCACGCACCGATTGAAGGTTGTACTTGAGCAGTTCCGACAGTCTTACCGTTTGTTTCTCGGTCAGGTTCTCGGGGCGCTTCAGGATAAACCACCGCGAATGCTTGAGGACCGGTTCGTAGCCATCTTGCGCCAAGCGACGGGCTTCCACGGCACGCACCTCGTCGAGCGCCTTGTTCAGCTTCGCCATGACATGAAACCGATCCAAGATCAACACGGCATTCTTGGCTCTTTCCCGCAGGACGGTCAGGTAGGGTTTCCAAATATCGCTGGATGTGAATCGCAATCGGCACGATTTCCGGGTTCCCAAGTAAGTGAAGAATCTGCTCGGTATGGTCTTGCCAGGGCTTTGGTCCGGAAAGCGAAAAAGAAGCACGGGCTGGAATGGTCGGCCTGAAGGACCGCCAGATGGTCGAGGCGTTCGTCGAACGCTCATGAATGATCTCGAAGGGGCGCTACTTCGCCGTTCCACAGGCGGACTCATAGGGTAGCGAAGGGGCAATCCGGTCGAATTCCGGGCTTGTTGTTGTCGCCCGGCGGCAAGCGGAAGTCAATCGGTCGGAGCGTCTTGCTTTTCGATGCGGACGGGTCAAAATATCAGACATATGGTGAAGCCGCTCCAACACTGGCCCACAACCCACGCCGGCCTGCTGGCGAAAATTCAGGATCGTCAGGACAATCTGGCGTGGCGCGAATTCGTCGATATCTATTCGCCGCTGATCCTCGCCTAGTGCCATAAACGGGGACTGCAGTATGCCGACGCTCAGGACGTTACGCAGAACATACTTGCGGCGGTCAGCCGCGCCATGCGCACGTTCGACTACGACATCAACCGTGGGCGGTTCCGAGGCTGGTTGGGCTTGATTGCAAATCAGCAACTGAACCGTTTTCAAGTGATCGAACAGGCGCATCGACCGTCGGTTACCGTGAACTTCAGCGGGAAAGCCGCGTCATTTCGAATAGCTGTGTTGCCTGAGGTCCGAGGAATCCTTCGAAACGCGCCCGGTTTCCGGTCTCCGGATCGATGACTTCCCCGCGTTCCGCCAGTTCAAAATAGGCGTAGGTCCAAGGCATCGTCGTACGCACGCCGAACTTGGAAATATCGACATCGATCACGACGGCCTCGGTGGCTGTCTGCCGCAACTTGCTTCCAACGGCACCCTCAATCTCCGCTTTCATCGGCACCGCCACATTCCGTAACGCGGCCACGGTGCGATCGATATCCTGTAACGCAGGAACGCCATGGGAATTGATCAGGGATGTAAAGTGATTCACGTTGTAGCCATGGACCAAGACCCAGGCGGCATATTGGCTGACGCGGTTCACCGCCTCGACTTCGAATTTCTCCGGCAAATTCCAGGGAAGTTCATGGAATTCATTCAGCACCAGCTGCAGGAGTTGCTCTCTCTCGTTCTCGCCCAGCAATTCGCAGCGCAGGATTTTCGTCAAAGACTCCTCGGAAATCGGCAGTCGATGGGTGCGAACCGACTTTAAGATCATCGCCTGAAGGATCTCGTTCAACTCCCAGACCTTGAGTTCGGAAATGAACAGCTTGGGGAATTTTCCGTTCGGGTGCTGAAAATGGATCGCTGAAAGCTGCTTGTCCTCGAAATGATAACAGCCGGCAGCCCGGTAACCGAGCGCTTCAAAGATTCTGGAAAGAGTGCATATGCCGGTTAACGGATGCTGACAGGCGATCGTACGGAATGCGATATGGTCGTTGACGAATGTCGCGCCGGATTCGGAGACAACTTTTTCGTAGGCCTGTACATAGGCAACGCGCTGGCGATAGCGGTCCCAGAGACGATCGAGCAGTTGCGACAGGAATGCTTCGCTGGCCGAGGTCATCGGGATTTGCTGATGAGGTCCCTGAATGGCGGATGGTGTCGTCATGTGGCAACTCCCAAGATGATTGCTTGCCTCACCCCAATTCTACCGTATGATTGAGATGCGACTACTCGGCGGGTTTCGAATTCGCTTCGCGTCGGTGATTTCGACATTCACCGGTTTGGAGGGTACCATGGGTGACGGAAACGCCTCGTATGCTCAGGTTCCTTTGCTGCGCACCGAACTGCCGGGTCCGCGCGCCAGGGAGGTGATTGCGACGGATGAGGAATTCACGTCGCCGTCGTACACGCGAGTCTACCCGCTTGTCGTCGCCCGAGGCCGGGGCGCGGCGATCGAGGACCTGGATGGCAACATTTTTCTGGACTTCACAGCGGGCATCGCCGTCTGCGCCACGGGCCATTGCCATCCGCACGTCGTCCAAGCGATTCGTGATCAGGCCGACCAGTTCCTGCATATGTCGGGGACCGACTTCTACTACGAACCGCAGCGCGACTTGGCGCGAAAACTGGCTTCGCTCGCGCCGGGAAGCGGCCGGAAACGGGTCTTCTTCACGAACTCCGGCGCGGAATCGGTGGAAGCGGCGTTCAAGCTGGCCCGCTATCACACGCGGCGGCAGCATATGGTCTCCTTTTTCGGCGCCTTTCACGGGCGCACCCTCGGCGCCCTGTCGCTGACCGGCAGCAAAGTGACCCAACGCGAGGGCTTCGCACCGCTGATTCCGCAAGTCAGTCACGTCGACTATCCGAACTGCTACCGCTGCGAGACCATGCCGGCCAGCGGCGGCTGCTGCATGGCGACGCTGGACCAGATTGAAAACCTGTTTCAACGGACTGTTTCCCCTCGCGAAATTGCCGCGTTTATTGTCGAACCGATTCAAGGCGAGGGCGGATACATCGTGCCGCCCCCCGACTTCCATCGACGGCTCAAAGCGCTCGCCGATCAGTACGGCATCCTCTACATCGTGGACGAAGTGCAATCCGGAATGGGACGAACGGGTAAGATGTTCGCGATCGAGCATTGGGGAGTCGAGCCCGATATTATCTGTACCGCCAAAGGGTTGGCGTCCGGGATGCCATTGGGAGCGATGATCGCCAAAGCCGAAATCATGAACTGGAAGAAAGGAGCCCACGCCAGCACGTTCGGCGGTAACCCCGTATCCTGTGTCGCCGCGATGGCCACGATCGAATTGCTCGAACAAGAATTGATGGCGAATGCCCGCACTACAGGTGAATACCTGAAGCAACGGTTAATTGAACTTGCGGCCCGTCATTCCCTCATCGGCGACGTGCGCGGCATCGGGCTTATGATCGGAATGGAACTGGTGCGGGATCGGGCCACGAAACTACCGGTGCCCGATGTCCGGGAACGGTTGATCCAGGCCTGTTTTCAGCGCGGCCTGCTGCTGCTCGGCTGCGGCGCAAGCACCGTGCGATTCTGCCCTCCGCTGGTCGTTCAACCCGCCGAAATCGATACCGCGATCGGAATTCTCGATGCGGCACTCCGTGATGTCGCAGCGTCATGATCGTTATTCGCAAACGATCGTGAGTCTCCCGGGGCGTCTGCACTCCGTCGGTCGTTCTTCCGTTTCATTACTTGAAACCGCTGGCCATGCTGATGATCAGCCCCACCGCTATCAGGCCCCAGAAGATCGCAAACAGGCCGCCGCACCCAATCCCGATCCAGGCATGGACACTGCCCTTCACCAGCGGATTCCGTCGGCGGGCTCGCAGCCCAAGAATTCCCAGAATGAAAGCGGCGACTCCCAACGGAAACCCGATCAGCGGTAACCCGCTCAACAAGCCCAGGTAATACGCGATCAGCGCCTGAGGATTCTTGTACGGAATTAATCCGCCGGTCGCGTCTCCTTCCGATACCGATGGGGAGACTTTCGCGTAGCTTGGCGGCGGCGGCGACTGCGGAGCGACGAAAGGATTGATTGGAGACGGCCCGGTCGGGGCTGCGCCTGGCATCGACAGCACGGCACCGCAATTCGGGCAGTAACCGAGCGGTGAACTGATGATGGCAGCACATTTTTCGCAACGAACGTTCATGGCGGGCTTCTCGCAGGTCGTGGCTGGGATGTCGTGGGATTCGGGAATGTCAGGCGAGGATGCCCCGGACGATCTCGCCTTCCACATCCGTCAAGCGAAAATCGCGGCCGGCGTGTCGGTAAGTCAATAACTCGTGGTTCAGTCCGAGAAGATGCAGCATTGTCGCGTGCAGATCGTGGATGTGGACCTTGTCTTCGACGGCGAAGTATCCGAAATCGTCGGTTTGGCCATAACGCGTGCCACCTTTGACTCCACCACCGGCCAACCACATCGTAAACCCCTCTTGATTATGATCGCGCCCGTTATTGCCACCCTCCGCCGTCGGCGTCCGGCCAAACTCGCCGCCCCACCAGATCAGCGTATCGTCGAGCATGCCCCGAGCTTTCAGATCGGTAAGTAGTCCGGCAATCGGCAGGTCCACCTCCTTCGCATTCTTCTCGTGTCCCTGTTTGAGGTCGGCATGCTGATCCCACTGGACCTTGTCGTCATTGTGCGTCACTTGAATGAACCGCACACCGGCTTCGGCGAATCGGCGAGCCAGCAGGCACATGCGACCGAAATTCGCCGTAACCGGATCGTCGAGCCCATACAGCGCGCGAACCGTGTGCGATTCCCGGGAAATATCCTCGATCTTCGGCAGTTCCGATTGCATGCGAAATGCGAGTTCAAACGAACGGATACGAGCTTCCAACGATCGTTCCGCGCCCACGCGCGTCTGATAGTCGCGATTCCAATCCCGCATCTGCTGCAGCTGGAGTTGCTGAACATCGCGGGTGAGATGCTGGTTCCGCAGATAGCGTACATTCGCCTTGTCGGAGGGAATGCTCGCGTTGCCGAGCGGCGTACCCTGGTAGACCGCAGGCAGAAACGATGCACCCCAATTATTGATGCCACCGAATGCCAAGGTCGGACAGATCGTAACGAACCCTGGCAGGCTGTCGTTTTCGGTGCCCAACCCATACGTCACCCACGAGCCGATGCTGGGTCGGATGAAATTGTCGCTGCCGGTGTGAATCTTCATCACCGCTCCACCATGCGACGGATTCGTGCCATGGATCGAGTGGATCATGCACAGGTCGTCGACATGCCGAGCGAGGTTGGGGAACAATTCGCTGACCCAGAGTCCGCTTTCCCCGTACTGTTGGAACTGCCAGGGAGACTTCAATAGATTCCCGGTTGAGTTGAATTGCACGCGGGGTTTGGCAAACGGCAGCGGCTTGCCGTCATCGCGCGTCAACAACGGTTTCGGATCAAATGTGTCGACCTGCGAAGGTCCGCCACTCATAAATAGAAATATAATCCGCCGTGCCCGAGCGGCATGATGGGGCTTCCGCGGCGCCAACGGGTCCCCGGCTGCCGTTTCGGCGCCAGCCTGTTCGCCCATCAGCGACGCCAAGGCGAGCGACCCAAATCCGACCGCGGAACGTCGCAGCGTTTCGCGCCTCGACAATCGGCGCTGATCGCCAGAATCCGAACCGTCCAACCGATGCACGCGCGACAACCTTGAAAGCTCCTTGTCCAACCATTCCGCTGAATCGGCCCCCTCCGCGAAAGGAACCGCATCCGCCAATCAGATACGAACCAACCGATTATAGGCTCAATCGAAGCGGCTGTTCGAGTCCTCGACCGCAGCTGGGGCTTCGGACGGTTCGTAGGAAGGGTCGTAGGACGGGTCTCCTGACCCGTTTTTTTTGCCGAACGGCAAATGCTCGCTCTTTTTCTCGACGCCGATTCAAACTTCCGGACGGGCCTGGAGGCCCCATCCTACGTTGAAACCGGCTGCGCTCTGGGCTGGCATAGGGTCGCCGCTTCGCGGCTGAAGAGCGACGGCCGTAGGCTCGAAGCGGTTCCCCGAATCGACAGGGGCTGGACGCGCTGGAAGCCCATGCCGCGGTTAGTGGGCCAGCTCGACGCGGTCGGCGCGCGAAGTGCAGGTATCGCGATCGTCGTCCAGGAAATCCAGATCAAACGCCGCGACGCCGGACTGGGCGAGAAACGCGCGGCGTGTTTGTGGATGCGCTGGCAGGAAGTACAGCCTGAACGGGCGGCGCAAGGAGAACCGCAGGCCGGTCGTGAACGACAAATCGCGCCGGTCGACCGGGTCGAGGCAGTCGAACAGCCGTTTGAGGATCGTGCGCGGTGGGGATTGGGAGATAAGTCCAATCGGCTGGCCGCGACGCACCAACTCCAGCAAGGGGATCAGGCAGCGCGATTGTTCCGCACTGGGAGCAAATCGCAACAATGTCGGCACGCGCATATGCCGCGACGGAAGTTGCTCACGTTTCGCCGCTCCCAGATCGAATGGAACGGCGGCGCGAATCGCTTGCAGGGCTCGAACAGGCTGGAAGTCGAATGCCGCGAAGGAGGATTCGTGCAGCACGAACATCTGCGTCACAATTCGGGCGCCGCGCCGCCCACTGTATTCCGCCCCAGTGGCCTGAGTTTCCGAGAGGCACCAATGCCGCGGATCCAGTGGGTGGAAATTAAAGGAATGCGGCGCCGGAGCCTCTTCCAGGCAATCGTGGGCCGGGCCCCAACGTGAAAGTTCGCGAGCCAGCTCCGGCGTAATGCCGGGGCTGATCGACGCCAACTGGTATCCGCTGGACTGCCGGCCTTTGACGGAAGTGTAGAGCGCCTGTTCGAGACTGATCAGTTTGGACATGACTTTATGGCTATTTTGTTCCGGTCAACTGGTGGATCAGCCAGATAAATGGTTCGGTGATGCCCCGCGGTTCAATCCGCAATGGCACGCGGAAACGGCCTTCCCGGGAGACCTCGAAGGCACAAGCGCCCGCCACACTGCTTGCGAAGAAACGACAACGCCGCAGCCGTTCCCCGCACTGTTTGAACAGTCCCGGAGTTCGCTGCCGAGCGAACCCGACGGGATCCTCGAAGCAGGCATCGCATTGGTCCGATTTCGTAAAAACGATCGATATCGGCCGCGAACCCCAACCCGTCTTTGGATCGGAGTTCATTTCATTCAGGTAGGTGATTATCTTCATGCCGAAGTAGTCCTGATCATCACATCCCTCGTCGAGCCCCTCGATGTCGATCAAAATCAAGACGGCGGTGCACTTGCCCAGAAATGCGCGGATCACCGGGTAGGAATGGGGGTGTTCAATCTCCTCCATCAAGGCTTCCCCGGCAACATCGGGCATGATCAGTTCAATCTTCTGGTTCTTCTTCGGCACCAGCACCCGGGAATGGACCCAGTTCCAGCGATCGGGTTCATTCGGCGTCTTCAGTGGAAACTCGCACTGCGACAAAGCCCCGGCGGTGGCCTGCTGCAGGGAAATCGAAAACGCGCCACGGGCAAGTAACTGCAGCTCATTCGAATAGCGCGAGAGCATGTCCGTCAGCATGCCGATATAGACGGTCTTGCCGGATCCCGTCGTGCCCAGCACGGCCACCATCTGCGGAGTCACGTTCTGTTGAACCTGATGGGCCAGCGCCATCGGAGCCTGGCAGTGTCGGCAGAGTTCGGCATTGGTCGCGTTGACACCGTCGCAGATGTAACACGGAACAGGAGTCGCATACTTCGCAAGCTGATACGAATCCATTGCCAGCAGTCCCGGTCGACTCATGATGCGATCTCCTTTTCGAACTCCGCCAAGGGATCGGGCGCCGCGTCGCTGGCCGAAATATCTGGACCCCAGAGCGGAACCGGACCGCATTGAGGTACCTGTTCCTCCGCGTCGGGATCGTCGGCGAGTATCGATGTGACGTCGCAGACCCCCAGGGCACAGCGGAAGCCGATGTTGTGTTTGCGAGCCAACAGGGCATCGCCGCTTTGAAAATTGTTCTGGGCCTGATTGTCGAAATAGGTATCGAAAGCACCCCCGCGGATGCTTTTCATCGGCAGCGGTAATTCGAGCGCGCAAAAACGGGAAGTCATTGTCCCAAAAGTCGAGCTGGTCCATTCCCAGACGTTGCCGATCATCTGGCACGCGCCGCCGACGCTCGTCCCTTGAGGATATTCGCGAACGCTGACCGGACACCCCGGACCCGACCCCCAGAGATTGGCCATCGATCGGTCCATACTTTCGCCCCAGGGAAATTTTCGCTGCGTGGGTGGCGCATCCGGCTGCGATACCGGCCAGCTTCCCGCCTTCACCCACTCGGCGTCGCTGGGCAGCCGTTTGCCGGCCCAACGCGCGTAGGCCGCCGCCTCGTACCAGCTCACCCCGACGACCGGCAGATCATCTTCGTCCATCGGGTAGTGCCCGTTTTCCCAGAACCTCGGACCAGGATGTCCCGTCTTGTCGACGAATTCGACGACCGTGTTGAGGATCTCCGGGTCCCAGATCGCCGGCTGTTCGTACGCGCCGCTGGCGACGAAATCAAAGTACTGTCGGTTGGTGATCGGAAAACGGTCGAGGAACAGCGCCTCCACCGATACCAGACGTTCTCCCTCGCGCGGATCATCCGACTGTTCCGGTGTCGCCGGTCGCCACGGATGCAGAATCACGTCGCCGTTGGGGACGAGCGACATCTGCTGGTCCAGTTCGGACAATGCCATTTCGACGTGCTCCCGCCGCAGGTTGGCAGCCACTTGAGGACGCAACAGGATCGAATAACGGTGCTGCGACAGCAGATGCTGGACCAGCGAGCCTTCATCCGAGAAGTCAACCTCGGGGCGACTCTCGGCCGCTCGGTCCGCCGCGGAATCGCGATTTGCGGAAGCGCTGTTCGTGGTCGATTCAGGATCGCCAGAACCGGCGTCGCCGGTCGCCGGCGCCGCGCCGGACGAACGGCGCAGGCACCGCCATGCCCAGCGGCTGGCCGCCATTGCGGCGCTGGACCCCGCCAGCGCGTAACCACACCAGCTAGCCTCGGCCGCCGGAGCGAGCCAGGCAAGTGTGACTCCCAACGCCCCCGTCAGCGCCAACACGCTGGTCTGTATTGCTGCTGCCATGACTTCAATCCTGCTTAGGACGGTGCGCGCGCTCGGCGACGTTCCGCGGCATCCCGCTGAACTTTGCTGAATTGCGCCATCACGGCACTCGTGACCGCATCGGCGGGCTTCGCCGGCGGCGCGCCCAACGGACTTCGATTCATCATCATCTCGGTCTGAACCTCGACAAACTTACGCAGGTGTTTCAACTCATTCGTCAATTCCTCGCGCTGGCGATCCATTTCGACCTTCTGGTCGACAAGGTTCTGTGACAACGCTACGGCGCGCTCTCGCAACAATTCCATTTCATCCAGCAATTCGTTCCGCTCCTGCTCAAGTTTCTGCATCGCCTGCAGGTCCGCACCGGAATCGGCCGAGGAACGCAGTTGCTCGCGAAGAGCCATGATCTCCGCCTGCGCCTGCGAAAATTGCTCCCGGACTTGCGCTAATTCCAAAGTAACCCCGGTCATGGTCTGCAGGGCCGTATTGGATTGCTCGAGTTGCCGACGAAGCTCGCGGGACTCTTCTTCCATCTGCTCAACGTGAGCCTGGCCTCGCAGGTCCGAGGACTTGGCGAGTTCCGCCGCGTCTTCCCGTTCGCGCAAGAACAGATCCCGCATTTCATTCAGGGTCGCCAGCGTCGACGACAATCGCTCATCCTGCGTCTGCAGCCGCTGCCGCATCTGCTCCGCGTCCTCGCGCTGCTCGCGCAGCAGCGATTCGTGTTCGGCATTCAATCGCTTCTCACTGTCCAACTCCATTGCCTTGCGTTCCAGCTCGACACGCAAGTGGTCCAGATCGTCGAAAAGCCCCTGAATCAGCGATTCGAGCCCACTGCATTCGGACCGGAAATCGGCCAGCGTCTCCTGGATCGGTTGCCACAACTGATCGGCCTTCGGCGCGGATTCCAATGTGCCTTCGGTCATCGCAATTCACCCCTGCCTTCGATTTTGCCCCCGCCGCAACGCCTCGACCCGGAATAGGATCGGCGCAGAGTACTTCCCCGTCTGCGTTCGGCCAGGCTCCCTCCGCGAAGATTTGGATAAGTCGGTTCGCAGCCGTGACAGGAAATACGGCTCGTCGTCGCCATCCTCCCCGATCACTGCTCGTTCGCGTGGTAGTTGAAACGTACGTCAATTCGCAGCCAGAGGCAAATTTGTCTAGCAGGATTTTTCGAAAACAAGGCTAATTATTTTTGCCTGGTGCAGGGCCGCCTCCCCCCATATCCCAACCAGCACCCGCTCTTGATAATGACTCGCGTATTGGAACGTATCGATCGTACCGAATTCAACAATTGACAGGAGCAGTATCCGATGATTTCCCAAACGAGTTTCCAACGTCCCACGGCTTTGTTCGTCGCGAGCGTCGCGGCCCTGTTATGGTGCAACGCTGCCGAGGCTCGAACTAACCGCATTACCCAGAACGAAGCCCGATCGGCGGAGGTGGCCAGCGCCGCAAGTCCCAGCGATCAGTCGACCGCCAGTGGCGACTGCAAGCGTTGCTGCGACCGTTGCATCAAGTACCGACATCACCCAACGCTGCACAAGATCTGTTGCGGTTGCGAGGAATCGACGCGCACGGTCTTGCAGGTGACCGATCCGTGCTGCCGCTGCGTTGTCGAAGTGGAGGTTTGTCTGCCCGCCTGCTGCGACGACTGCCCGAAGGTCTGTTGTTCGCCGGGGCTTCTCGGCCGTGACGTGGTGACCTACGAATGGTGTTGCGGGTACAAGGTTCGCGTGGTTTTTGATCGCTGCGGCGACATCACCGTCCACAGCTACGGACGTTAGGACCTGTCCAGAAACAAGACCGTGACTTGTAGGACGGACAAGATGTCCGTCCTACAGACCAAAAAAGGCAAGTGGAGGTGAATCGACCCCCACTTGCCTTTTTTTCGCGCCAATTGTTCTGGCGATCCGGGCGGCGCGACGGCCGCCCGGTGGTTGGAACGGCGGCTATTTCTTCTCGACGACCCAGATATTGCGGAACACTACCGGGTTTCCGTGGTCCTGAAGGAAGAGGCTATCCGGACCTGGCCCCTCTTTGTGGAAGCCTGGCGTTTCGGTGGCGATTTCCAGGTTTTCGTAGATCGACACGCCGTTATGTTTGATCGAAACGCGAGCGTTGGCGGCCTTTTTTCCCGAACTGTCATACTTGGCCGCCGTGAAGTCGATATCGTAGGTCTGCCAGGACAGTGGAGGAAGGCACATGTTCACCGCGGGCTCTTTCTGCGAGTAGATACCGCCGCATTCGTTGTTCTTGCCATCGAGACCAAAAGAATCTAGCACCTGACATTCGTATCGGCCCTGGATGTAGACGCCGCTATTGCCGCGGCCTTGCCCTGTTGCTTTGGGCATGAAGGGGGTACGGAACTCAATATGCAGTCGATGGTTGCCGAGCTTCTGCTTGGATGCGCAGTTGGTGGCTCCGAGCAGATTTCCCTCCACGAGTTTTCCATTTTCGAATTGATCCGCGGACGTCCCGTCGAACAGGACCACCGCGCCCGCCGGCGGCTTTGCTCCCAGCGTCGGGCTCTTCCGTTCGACTTTCTTCAGCTCACCGAGAGCATTGCCCGAAGTATCCTTCACGGCCATAACGCCATTGGCCACCACCAAGGTGAAGTCGTCGCCATTGAGAACCGCGGAATTGCCTTCAAGCTTCCCTTTTGCCCGGCGCGTTTCGTCACCACGCATCCAGCCGGCGCCGGGCAGCCCCCCCTTGAACCCGACGACGGAAAAATTGCCGTCGCCATGGGCGATCACCTGCGCGCCCCATTCCTGATTGCCACCGCGGCCAACGTACTCGCCCTGGATTGTGAAATCGATTCCGCCTTTGGCGGGATCGGTAATCGCATCGCCCCCTTCCAGGCCCCAGGCGGATCCGGCGGCGAGAATGCTGCCAAGCATCGCGCAGGTTCTGATCATGCAAAGTTTCATACGGCGTACCTCCATTAGTAAGCGAAATTAAGAAGACGAGCAGTGCGGTAACCGTGGCCATTGTTATCTGCGGCGGCGACCTCGACAAGTTGGCAGCCTGGATCGAGCCCGCAGCCTGGATCGAGCCCACTGGCTGTCGAGGACGTCCGACGGTTAGACTCCGGCATATGAAAAAACGGCGACCCAAGAAGGCAGATTCCGCGGGGCAGGATAACCGCGTCGGCGAGGCGATTACGGTAGCCTGGATGCTGGCGACCGTTGCCACGTTGATGGCGGAAGTGGTGGGGCTGATTAGTTTCGCGGTGGTCGCCTGGATCGGCGCCAAGGAGTTACCCGCCGGAGCGTTAGTGCTCCCCTGGGTAATGTGGGTATCCGCAATCGTGACCGGGGTCCTCAACCTGATTCTCGGCGCGATCGCTTCGCGGATTCGCGCGGTTCCGGCGCCGACGGCGATCGCGATCGGTTCGGCAGTGATTGGAATTTTGCCGATCCTGGGATTATTGATTCTGATCCGCTAACAGAGCGGGCATTACAGGTGCGCACTTCCCGATCTGGCGGGTGCGACAGCTTTCCTCCAGCTATCTTCGCCGGCTACCCTTGGATTCGATTTTTGCCGCCATCGCCGCGAACGATTTCGACTCGTCTTCGTTGCCCAACTGTTTGTGCATGAAAGCCAGGTTTCCGTAAGGAACCGCCAGCGACGTTTCGGGAGCCACGCCCGATTTGACTGACCGCTGCACGAGTTGCGCGCCTTGCTTGGTCAATCGCATTCCTTGTTCTCGTTTTCCCGCCTTCCAGAAGGTCAAACCGATGCTGACCAGTCGTTCTCCGTGTTCGCTCATTTCGCCGCTGGAAACATCCTCGCTACTCGGAAAACAATTCAACGCACGCTCGTACCAGCGCACGCCTTCCGCATGGTCGTTCTTCGCGGCTGCATGCACAGTTCCAATCGCAAAGTAGAGTCGACCGCAGACCGATTTGAGCGCGGGGGTCAGTTCCCGCTGATCGGCGGAGGCGTCCAGCAAACCGAGCCCATTTTCGGCCAACCGCAGTGCCTCGTCGTCGTCGCCGCGGTCGATGGCCGCCGTCACCGCATGGCTGAGTGACTGGCTGAGTTCCCATTCCACTTGCTGGCTGAAAGCGCTGTCCTTCGAGTTCGCCAGCAACGATTGGCCAAGCTGGAGCATTTCGTCGGTCATCCGCGAAACCTTGTCCAATTCACCGATCGCCCTATAGCACGCGATCGCCTTCCGGTACCAGCTCAACTGCATCGCGCTTCCCAGCGTTTCATTTTCGACGAGGTCCAGGGTGATCCGTCGACCGTTCTGCAGCCATTTGTCGACAACGTCATTCTTATCCTGGTAGCTGCCAAGGGCGATCTCCCGGGCGATTGCCAGGTGTGCTTCCCAGAGCACGAGTTTGGCCCGACGTCGGGCATCGGCCTGTTTCGAGTTCAAGAGAGGAGTGGCGAGCTGCAGCGCCTGTTGGTGCAGTTGCATCGCTTTCGCAGCGTTTGGCTGTGGCCCCGTATCCGTCAACGATCCCAGCAGGCAACTTGCTTCCGCCCTTCGATCCGCCGAAAGGTCCGATCGTTCGTGGAGCCGGCGTGCTTCCTTCATTGCGCGACTATGTTGGCCCGCCTCGCCCGCCAACCGCGCTGCGGTCAGCTCGTAGTCAAACAACTCCGGTACATCTTGTGCCGACTGCCGGACCGCCCTCGAAGCCGATTCCAGGGCATCGTGGAGCCGGCCGCAGTCGCTGAGAATGTTACTGTGAACCCAGGCGATCCTGGCCGCATCCCCCTTAAGCTCCGACGCGATTTCCAGATCGTGCAGCCGCGCGAGATGCGCCTCCCGGTTCCCCCAAAGTGCCCGCCGCAGGAACGGCTCCGGCGCAATCGGTTCGAGCGAAAGGGAATCGACGGCGTCGCGTCGGCTGTCCGCCGCGTAGTACAGATTCACGCCACGTTCTGGAACCGAAAGTCCAATCTCCTCGCCTTTTTCGTTGAGGCAATCGGTCAGCACGAAAGCCGCAACGCCAAGTTCTTTCAGTGCTTCCGCAGGTTGGCGTGGATCGGCAAATTCGATCCGAATTCTCTCGACGGACTCTCGCCCCGAAATCTCGATTCTGGCAAATGGCTCGCGCTGATACACCAGGGTCGCCATCCCCTGATCTCGGAGTTCCTGTTCAGGCTTGCCTAGTGACTCGCGCGCTTCTTCGAGCGTCGTGATGCCGGGCGTAACTCCGTACAGGCTGACCGGCTGGGTGATCGAATCGACGTCCCTCTCGGGACCCGAACGCGACGGTATTGTGGCGGGCACCTCGGTCTCAGGCTCCCGATCGGCGGCCGCCTGCTCCGGCTGCGGATCTAGGGATGTCGGCTTCGGTGGGACTTGCAAATTGGCCGCTCGTTCCCGGGACTTGGGTGGCAACATCTTTCCGGGCTTCTTCCCGGGCGTTTTGCCGACCGTCTTCGGTGTAACGATCGGTGGCAGATCGTCCGTTTCGGAAGCCGCGCTGGTTTCCGACGGACGGGTCGCGGCCTCCGAGGAAGGCGTTTCCTGCCGTTGCTTGACCGCCGGAGCATTCGACTTCCCGGCATCCGCGGATTTTGCCTTCGTCGACCTCGCCTTTCGCGCCGCATCCGCTGTGACGATCGGCGCAAGGCCCGCTTCGTTATTCGACGTTTCCTTCACCAACCCGTTTCTCGACGATTTTGACTCGCCCTTCGGCGCGGTTGCCGAACCTGAGTTCTCCGCTGCCGCGTCGTCGGACGCCTTCTCGGTCTTCTCCTGCTTCTGTCCATTCGCGGTGCGGGCGGCCGCCGAACTGCCTCCACTGCGCATCGTCGTTGAGGCCCTGGTCCGCGGAAATCCGCTCGGAGAGTCGGTCGGGTCTTCCGCGAGCAGCGTTAACGGACCTGTGGCCCAGACGGCCATCGAGACCAGGTTCAACAAGATCCAGAGTGCGGAACGAAACCGATTGAAAAATCGCGACATCTGTAGAATCCTCTATGAAGGGCGCGGGAGTATAGCAACGCCTGCAGGTGCGTCCAGAGGAAATGGGAGAACGAGGCCAACTGGGAATCGTCAAGGATGCTAGCTGGACTTGAACCGCTGTCGAGGGCCGACGACAATCTGGGCGATCCGTCGACTTAACAGGGCTTAGGGAAATAACATGTCATCCTCTCGAAAGGTCATTATTACGTGTGCTGTCACGGGTGCGATCCATACACCGACGATGTCCAGACATCTGCCCGTGACCCCCGCGGAAATTTCGGCGGCGGCTCATGGTGCCGCCGAGGCGGGGGCCGCGATTGTGCATCTTCACGCCCGCCAACCCGACGACGGCAAGCCGACGCAAGACCCGGAAATGTTCCGCCGGTTTCTGCCAGAAATCCGCCAGGCCAGTTCCGTCGTCATCAATATCACGACGGGTGGCGCGCCGACAATGAGTGTCGCGGAGCGGCTCCAGCCGGCCCTGCAATTGCAACCCGAGGTTGCCTCGCTGAATATGGGTTCGATGAATTTTGGTCTGTACGAGATGATTCCTCGGTACAGCGATTGGAAGTACGACTGGGAACGGCCGTATCTGGCGGAGAGCGACGAGCGGATCTTCAAGAACACGTTCCGAGACATTGCCCATATCCTGCAATCGTGCAGCGGAAATGGAACTCGATTTGAAATTGAGTGCTACGATATCGGTCATCTTTACACGGCCGCCCATTTTCTCGACCGCGGACTGCTGACCCCGCCGTTGTTCATTCAATCCGTTTTTGGGATCCGCGGCGGAATTGGACCGCATGCGGAGGACGTTCTGCATATGAAGCGCACCGCCGATCGGTTGTTTGGAGTCGATTATCAGTGGTCGGTATTGGGCGCTGGCGGCAAGCAGATGTATATCGCGACGCAGTCGGTAATCCTCGGTGGTAACGCCCGCGTCGGACTGGAAGACAGCCTCTGGATCGGGCCGGGCAAGTTGGCATCCAGCAACGCCGAGCAGGTTGCCAAGATCCGCCGGATCATCGAGGAACTGGGCCTGGAGATTGCCACTCCCGAAGACGCAAGACGCATCCTGGGACTGAAGGGCGCGTCGCAGGTGGCCTTCTAGTTCACCCGATGCGCGCCGTCCGGAGTTTAGTCAAGGAGAATCGAATGCCAGAAACGCCGGAAATTGTCGCAGTCGTTGGGTTGGGAACAATGGGGCACGGCATTGCCCAGACGTTTGCGCTGGCCGGTCATACGGTCCATTGCTTTGACGCTCTCGTTGAAGCCGGGGCGAAGCTGCACGCGCGAGTCCGACAAAATCTCGACGCCTGGGTTGACGCCGGGGCCTTGACCGGGGAACAGGCCGCGAAGGCCCTCGATCGGCTGCTGCCTTTTGACGACCTTCCCACGGCGGTCCGTAACGCCGCTTTTGTCACTGAAGCCGTCAAGGAAGACTTACCGACGAAGCGGCGGCTGTTCCTGGAACTGGATGAATACACCGCGCCTTCGACGATCCTGGCATCGAATTCTTCGGCGTTTCCAATTTCGCAATCGGCCGTTGGCCTGCGGCATCCCGAGCGCGCGCTGGTCACCCATTGGTTCAATCCGCCGCATCTCGTGCCGTTGGTCGAAATTGTTCCCGGGCCCGCCACTTCTCTCGCGTCCGTCGATCACACGGTGAACTTGATGCGGCGGATCGGCAAACTACCACTCCGGCTGAAAAAGGAAATTCCTGGTTTTCTGGTGAATCGAGTCCAAGTCGCCATCCAACGCGAAGTCTGGAGCCTGCTCGAACAGGGAGTTGCCAGCGCGGAGGAGATTGACGCGGCGTTGTCGGCGAGTGTCGGGTTGCGGATGGCGATTCAGGGACCGCTGGAAGTCCACGATTTTGGCGGGCTGGATATTCAGGCGGCGACGTTTCGCAACCTTGTTTCCGAGATCGCCAGCGAGCGGAAGTTGCCGGCGATCGTCGAGCGTCTGATCGATCATGCACATTACGGAGTCAAGTCCGGTCGCGGTTTCCACGACTACTCCGCCGGGCAGGCGACCGCGAGACAGCAGCGCCGCGACCGATTGCTGCTTGCGGTGCAGCGGCTTCTCGAATCGGATTCGCGGACGGAAGACGTTGCGTCCGATCGGGCAAACCGTGGCGAGTAAGCAGTCGCGCGATCTTTCGGCCGGTAACGCTGAGCGGCAGATCGGCGAGTTCCTCGGGGGAGATCCAGCGCGTTGTCGAGTCACATGCCGCGGCGAGCCTGTTTGCGCGCGTGGCGTGATAGCAATACAAGGTGATACGGAATCGAGTCACACCATGCTTGACGGTGGCGAACAAAGGCCCGACTTTGATTTTTGCGCCGGTCAATAAAACGCAGTGCCGCGCCAAATGCCCGCGGACGGATGCCGAATCGTGGTCAAGTTGTTCCAGAGGGCAACGAGGAAAATCCCACATTCCCGCCCAGCGCTCACCATCGCGGCACTTGCGCAGCAGAAATCGACCTTGGTCATGCACCACGATGGCAGCCTCGCGAAGTTCCTCGTAACGCGTCTTGCGCCCGGGGCGCGGAAGCCTGGCCTGCAGTCCGAGGTGTCGCGCGGAGCAGATGTTGGCGAGCGGGCAGGCGCCGCAGTTGGGGGATCGAGGCGTACAAATCTGGCTTCCTACTTCCATGAGCGCTTGGTTGATCAGTCCTGGATCGCTGCAATGCGCGGCGTGGGATGCCAGTTGCCAGAGTTTTTCCTGGGTGGAGCTGCGCGTCGGATCGCTGCGAATTGCGGCCAGCCGACACCATAAACGGAGGGTGTTCGCTTCCAGGATGGGAGCCGGGACACCGAAAGCGATCGAGGCAATCGCGCCGGCCGTGTAACGTCCGATGCCGGGCAGGTTGGCCAATGCGGCTGCAGTCGGCGGCAATTCGCCTTGATGATTTTGAATCACTTGCCGGGCCGCCGCGTGAAGTTGTCGCGCTCGGCGGTAGTATCCGAGACCTTCCCAGTACCGCAGGACCTCTTCCTCTTCGGCGGCCGCCAGCGCGAGAACGTCGGGAAATCGAGCGAGGAACCGCTGGAAATACGGAATGACCGCGGCGACCTGGGTCTGTTGGAGCATGATTTCGCTGATCCAGACCGCGTAGGGGGTACACTGCCGCCGCCAAGGCAAGTCACGCGCCTGGCGGCCAAACCAACCACGGAGAGCCGATTGCAGGACAGGCAGCCAATCGCCAGGCGCAGCGCCGCCGGGGGAGTTCGCGATGGAGATTCGAACCGGCGGCTGATGTCGTGACATTCCCCAATTCCCTGCTCGCTGTTGCCCGCCGCCGCTCAACGCGGTCCAGGAAGGTCAAGCCTGTCTCTTGAACCGCTCATACCGCCGACCGGACGACCGCCCTGCCGCGCCGACGGATCGCGTCGTCGATGCGCGCCGTTTCCGCGGGGCTGAGCCGCCAGGTCAGCGCGGCGGCCGATTCGCGGATTTGTTGAGCCCGCTTGGCGCCACACAGCGCTGCGGTGATTCCGGGCCGATGGATCGTCCAGTTGGTCACCAGGTCAGCGACCGAGCGCCCCAGGTCGCGGGCGATTCGGGAAAGTTCATCAAGAAAATCCTGGTTCTTCTCCCATTCCGGGCTCTGGAACATCGGGTATTTCGCCCGCCCGTCGCCAGGCTGGAACTGGTGATCGCGCAGCAATTTTCCCACCAGCAGTCCCTTCATCAATGGCCAGTAAACGATTACCGAAACTCGATGAGCCAAACACCAGGGCAGCAGGTCGGATTCGATTTCACGCATTAACATGTTGTAGGGCGGTTGTAACGCATCGACAGGGCAGACCTCGTGAAATTCACGCAGCTGCTCGAGCGTCACGTTGGAAACGCCAACCGCCAGAATCTTGCCGGCGGCGCGCATTTCTCGGAAAACTCCCGCGGACTCCGCGATCGGCGTTTTCGGGTCGGGGGCATGCAGATAGTACAGATCGATCCGATCCGTCTGCAGGCGTTGCAGACTTTCATCGCATTCGCGACGCAACGTTGCGGGAGAGGCGTCAAACTGTCGTTCGCCGCGAGCATCCCAGTGAATTCCCGCCTTCGACGCGAGCACGAACGCGTCGCGATGCGGGCCGATCGCACGCGCGATCAACCGTTCGCTTTCACCATCCCGGCCGTAACAGTAAGCCGTGTCCAAAAAATTGATTCCAGAATCAAAGCAGGCACGTATCGTCGCCAGACTATCCTCGTCATTGACGTCCAGACTCGTAATGCCGGCAATCGGCCAGCAACCCAGGGCAACCGGCGTGACTCGCAGATCGGAACCGCCCACCGCGCGCGTGACTGACGAACGGGAACGCGTTGCATCGATGCCGGGATTCGAAACAGCCTCGGGTGAGTTTTGCATGCGTGCCAGTCTTCGAGGAATCGAGTCACTCCAGGTACGGAATTCCAATCCAGGATTGTCGTCGCAATCCAAGCCAGCGCCAAGCAGCGGACGAATTGGTGGATAGACGATGGAACAACCTGCACCACGAGCCGCTGCGCCGTTGATTCGGCCTGTGTTCCGCTCTCCGCCATCTGCCGCTGTTGCGGGAACGCAACTTTGCAGCTTGGTCCCGATCGGAATAATTGTCGCAATCGGACGCGTTGCGCGCATCGGCGGCGGGCCGGTAACCGCACCACGTTCGCGGGGCGGCGAGACAGACTTCCAGCGCGGACTGATCTCCCCTTGCCAGACAAGTCACATAGGAATCCGACGCATGAGCGATACCGCGCTACCGCGGCACTAGGCACTTTTGAAGCTCAATTCGGCGGCGATCTGGCGGAGTTGCGCTTGTTGATCCATGCCGGAACTGGGGACAGCCATCTGTGGGCCCAGCAAAGCGCAATGCAGAAAGACCTCCGCGACGCCGAGGCGCTGGGCGAGCGCTATTCTCAACAGAAAGAGCTGATCCTGGCAGGAATTCGAGATGCGAACCACTTGATCGCCACACCCAGCAGCCTGCTGGAATCGCAGCCGGCGTCGAAACGAATGCGCGATGATCTGGCGAACGCGCAACGAATCAGTGCCGAACTGGAGGGCACATTGACTAAGGACCATCCTCGTTTGATCTCCGCGATACGTGCGGAAAAGCAGATCGCAAATAACCTGCATGAGGAACTCCAGGTCGCACTGCGGAGCGTCGATTCCGACCCGGAATTGAGCGCGCTGCGGCTGGCGTCCCTGGGCGGCGTATTGCTGGGCTGCGGTTTCCTGTTTCTGTTCACGCCGCTGGGTCAGTCCTCGTTGCGCCGCTGTGGCGTTTGCCTGCCGTTTGGCAGGAGGGCTTCAGACCAGGCCTTGGGAACCACCCGCGTTCGCCCGGTTTCGGGAGGCCGAAGAGGGACCGACCCGTCACCACCATCGGACGGTCAAGCGAACAGCGCGCCGCCCATGTCGAACGTCGGTATCGCGGCCTCCGTCGCGCCGGTCGATGGCTGGAGCCAGTCCGCGACGCAGTATGCGAGCCCGCACCATTATACGATCTCGTGCTCGCAGCGGCGGTCGTACTTTCAGCGGAAAAGGGTTCGGTCGGAACAAGGCACCCTCCACGAAAACCATCGAACTGGCACCCAGATAATGCCACGAGGGAAGCAACACCTCGCTGTTCGCATGATTCCTGTTCGGGGGACTTGCTCCGGGCCGAAGTGACACCCTTTCCGACACGGAACCTACCCTTGGTCTCCGTGACTCAATCCTGCCGGATGTGACATCCTGTCCCATCCGGTACGATCTTCATCGAGCAACGATCGCAACGATCTTACGTGAAAAGTCACCTCGACCGAAAGTTCTTGCCTTGCCCCCCGGAGTTCTGTCGAGTATTACGATTTTAACGGCTCGGCCGACCGCCGGCATTCTTGACCAGCATACGATCGGCTCCGTAGACTGGCTGGTTGGGCAAATGGTGTCGATAGTGCGAAAGGGGGCGTTGTGCCGGGTACCTGTGTGATTGGGTTGCAATGGGGGGACGAGGCGAAGGGGAAACTCGTCGATCTGCTTACCTCGCAGTTCGAAATTGTCGTGCGGTACCAAGGTGGCGCCAACGCCGGACATACCGTCGTGATCGGCGACCAGACCTACAAACTGCATCATATCCCCAGCGGCATTCTCAACCCTGGCGTGATCAACGTTGTCGGTACGGGCGTCGTTGCCAACCCGGCGACTTTGCTCAAGGAAATTGATTCGCTCCTGCAGCGCGGAATTCAGATTCAGGGAAACCTGCTGCTCAGTGACCGCGCGCATATCGTCTTTCCCTGGCACATCGCCGAGGATCGGGCGATGGACAGCAGCACGGCGGACGGCGAGAACATTGGGACAACGCATCGCGGAATCGGTCCCTGTTACGGCGACAAGGTCGGGCGATCGCATGCGATCCGGCTCGGCGACCTGTACCGACCTGATTTTCGCCAGAAAATCGAACGCGTGATCACGATCAAGCAGGAGCTTCTGGCGGGTGTCGATTGGTCGCTCCCCAACGATCTGGATCCGCAGACAATCCATGCGGAATTCAGCGGCTACGCGGAGCGTCTTCGACCCTACGTCTGCGACACGACCAGTTATCTGCTGGACGCGGTCGAAGCCCAGCGCAAGATTCTCTTTGAAGGCGCCCAGGGATCGCTGCTCGACGTCGATCATGGAACGTATCCGTTTGTAACCAGCAGCAACAGCTCGGGGCTGGGCGTTGCCGCGGGATCGGGAGTCCCGGGGCGCTGGATCACGAAGGTGATCGGCGTCGCGAAGGCCTACACCACGCGCGTCGGCGGCGGACCGTTTCCGACCGAACTGAGCGACGCGACGGGACAGCGCATTCGAGAGCTTGGCAAGGAGTACGGCACGACCACCGGGCGGCCGCGTCGTTGCGGCTGGTTTGACGCGGTCGCGGTCCGCTACACCGCCAGGCTCAGCGGAATCGATACGATTTCGTTGATGATGATGGATGTTCTCAGCCACCTGCCGGAAGTGAAGATCTGCACCTCGTACGAGATCAACGGCGAGCGGGTCAATCGGTTTCCCAGCCACGTCGACGATTTGCGGGCGGCCCAACCCGTCTACGAGACAATGCCCGGCTGGCAGCAGGACGTGTCAAAAGCGCGCCGCCGAGCGGAACTTCCGGACGGCGCGCGACGGTACCTCGATCGAATCGCCGAACTGGTCGGTCGCCCAATCGAGTTTGTTTCGGTCGGACCCGACCGCGATCAGACGATCCTGGACTGAACGGGTGGATTCGTTTCGAGTCGGCCAGGCAACCAACATGGGACCAGGTTCGATGGCACGTTCGCTCGATGACATCCCGCCCGAACGGCGGCCCCGGCACATCGCGGTGATCATGGATGGCAACGGCCGTTGGGCTCAGCGGCAGAATCTGCCGCGCATCGAGGGCCATCGGCGTGGCGTGGCGAGTGTACGCAGGACGGTCGAAGAGTGCGCTCGGCTGGGACTGGAACAACTAACGCTTTATTGCTTGTCGAGTGAAAACTGGAAGCGACCGCAGCTGGAAATCGACTTTCTGATGCACCTGCTGGAACAGTACATGATCGAGGAGCGGTCGACGATCATGCGGCAGAACATCCAAGTGGCAACGATCGGACGGCGCGAAGGGATTTCCGACGGCGCGTTGCGGGAAATGGACACGACGATCGCGATGAGCGCCGGCAACACGGGAACTCGACTGTGTCTGGCCATCAATTACGGAGGCCGCGGCGAAATTGTCGACGCCGTGCGGAAAATCTGCGGCGAGTTCCACAATGGAAATCTGCCGGCCGATTCGATTTCCGAACAAACGGTCGCTGCCCATCTGTTCACTGCCGGAATGCCCGACCCCGATATGTTGATTCGCACGGCCGGCGAGATGCGGATCAGCAACTTCCTGCTGTGGCAGATCAGCTATGCCGAGATCTGGGTCACGGATCGGTGTTGGCCTGAATTCGACGAGGACGACCTGCATGCGGCGATACGCGACTTTGCCGGCCGCGACCGAAAATTCGGCGGCTTGAGCGACGGGGGCTTTGGCTGAACCGCCATCGGAAACCGCAATGCTCAAGTGGCGACTGATTTCCGCCTCCCTGGTACTAAGTCTGCTCGTACTGCTCTTAGTCTGCGACTACCAGCGCATCGGGTTCGCTCGGTCAGGTGTCTGGCTGGTGCCCCTGGTATTCGCGATTGCGATCATGGCGACGCGAGAATTGCTGGATCTAATGACGCCAGCTTCGGAGTTGACCGCCGTGCCTGACTCGGGCGGCCGAAACCTCGAAATCCGGCCGATGGCCTGGTCCACCTATGTCGGCACGTCGGCGATCGTCGCCGGAGCCTGTGTGCCGATGCTTTGGCGCTCCTATCCTGTCGATTGCCCGCTCGGCAAATTCGGCTGGCCGCTGATGGGACTAGGATTGGGAATCGGGCTGGCGTTCCTCGGGGAAATGCGGCGATTCCAGCAGCCGGGAGGAATTACGGTCCGATTGGCGAGCGGCATTCTCACGATGGCATACGCGGGGGTGCTCGTGTCGTTCCTGGTCGCCCTGCGGCAGTTCCATTCCCATGAATGGGGTATGGCGGCACTCGTTTCCACGATCGCGATCGTCAAAATGTCGGATACCGGGGCCTACTTCACGGGCCGTTTGCTGGGCCGCCATCCGCTCACGCCGCTGCTCAGTCCGAAGAAGACAATTGAGGGCGCGGCGGGCGGAATTCTGGCGTCCGTACTGACTTCCTGGCTGATGTTGAACGTCGTCACGCCCGCGCTGTTTGTTCCCGCTGCCGTTCCCCAGCCGGCGCTGCGCTGGACAACGCTCGGTACCGTTCTGGCGCTGGTAGCCATGTTTGGTGATCTTGCCGAATCGCTCCTCAAGCGGGACCTCGGCAAGAAAGATTCCAGCCGCTGGCTGCCAGGATTGGGCGGGATCCTGGATATGATCGATTCGCTGCTGTTCGCCGCGCCGGTTGCCTATCTCTGCTGGGCCGCAGGCCTCGTCGGACCGCTCACGGCGATTCCACCGTGATCGCCATCACGACCGGCGCGGTGCGATCCGGGCCTTTGACCAGCTCAATCGATTCAATCTTCTCTGCGCGCTGCGGAACAATGGATACGAATCGCATCTGCTGCCCGCGCATCGCGAAAGCAAATTTTGAACCCGGAACGTCGACGCGGCGAATGTAATCGGCGAAGTGTTCGCCATTCAACAGCGGGTGGTCCTCACTTTCTCTGTCGGCGTACCGCAATCGCACAATCATCGCAACCGTCCCCTTCGGTTCGGCGGGAAAGCCCCAACCACTGATGCCACTCAGGAAATGGATCGCCTTGGCGGGCGCATTGCACGGCAAGCTGACCGACTTCGGCATCCTCGGCGCCTTGATTCCGTGCGGACCGTACAGCATGACGGCGTTGGGAATGCGATCCGGCGCCGGATCGATCAGCACAAACGGCACGCCTTCGACCGTCTTGGGTGACCAGTCATTGAGCACCAGCCGCTCCACTTCGCCCTCGTCCGCGAAAAACATCCCTTTGGTTGTCACGATGTTGGCAGCCTTCGTCAACGGCAGAGGCAGGAATTTTCCCCGATGCGTCAGGAACTCCAGAAGGTGCACCAATTCCTCGGAGGTAACCTGCTTTTCAAATCCCTCCGGCATCAGCGATTTTTCAGACACGCGCAGTTCGTCAATTTCCTCGCGCTGGAGTGCATGACGCTTCGCTTCGGCATCCACCAGTTCGATCGCCGTGCGACTCTCCGACGCCAACAGGCCACTCAACACGCGTCCATCGAGCATCGATACGGTGTAGACGCGGAAATTGCCTTCGACACTGCGGCTGGGATCGATCAGATGGATCAGCAGTTCGTGCTTCGGATGCACCGCCATCCCGGTCAAGTCCGGTCCGATCTTGGCCCCTTCGCCGGAATGGGTGTGGCATTTGGCGCACTGCTTCTTGAACACTTCCTTGCCCGCGGCGACATCGCCGATCTTCTTCGTCAGCGGCTCGAGTTCCTCGAGCACTCTCTGGCGGTCGGGATTGGGAAGTCCGCCACCTCGCGCCAGAGTGACCTTGGCCCGCGAAGCGACTTCCCGCGTCGGGTGGGACGCCAGTGCCTGTTTCTGGTCGAGGCTCAGGTCGGACAATTTGGCTTCGCCGGCATCGAGCGCATCGAGAATCGCGATCGTCCAGTCGGACCGGCCGAGCAACACCCGCAACGCGGTCTGGCGGAGGGAGGGCGTCAATTGCGGCAGGCTGCGCACCAATACAGGCCCCGTCTCCGCAGCCTCGCTTTTTCCCACGCTCTCCAGGATCCCTTTGACAAACTCAGGGCTGCTGCGGGCCGTTATCAGCTGGAGCAGTTCCTCGGCCGCCCGTGCATCCTGACGCCGCAAATCGACGAATTGTCCGGCGGCAATCAACCGGTCGGCTTCCTGGGCCTTGTCGTCGCCCGCCGCCGCCAAGAGCGTTGCCGACAAATCCGCCAGACGCTTTTGGACCGACTTCACGCCCCAACGCACCGCCAAGCTGATCAGCGGCGCCCTGGCCTGGGCCGGCAGGTGATCAAACAGCGCATTGATCGGCGCTTCCTGATCATCGTTCAGCGCGAGCTTACCGTCGCGCGGCCAACCTCTTTCCAGCCCGGTCAGGATCATTCGGACGACATCGGGGGTACCGCTTTTCATCGGAGCAAGCAACTCGAGCACCCGCGGCCCTGGGTTCGTCCGTGCCCAGTGCTCGGCGACGATCGGGATCGCGCGCGCCAGCGCCGTACCAGAATCGGTTGCCGCGAGGCTGACCGCGAGGAATTCGCGGGCATGTGCCGCGGCCGCGCTGATTCCCGCGTCGGTTAACCACCGATCTTGCGTCGAGGCCAGCGCTTCGAAAACCATCGGAGCTGCGTGACCGCCGGCCGGCAGTTCCGCCAACGTCAACAATGCGGCCAGCCGCACCTGAGGGTCCGGATCCCGCAACAGTCCGGCCGCGGCGATCGAATGCGCGCTATCCTTCACGCGCGGCAGGAGTTGCACGGCGTTTCGCCGGACGCCCGCCGAGCGATGTTCGAGAGCCCGCAGCAGTGCTTCCGACGCGTTCCGGTTCGAACCGTCCAGTTGCCCCAGCCCGTCCAGTGTCCAGAGCGCGTGCATCACCGCGGGATTCAAGCCCTTCGCATCGAGACTCGCGTCGCGCGCCAAGGCCACCAGTGCCGGGATTGCGTCGCGCCGCTGCTGCTCGACTAGCAGCCGCTGGGCGTGACGGCGCCACAACATGTTGTCGTTGTGCAGAGCGGCAACGAGTTCCGCGGTGCCGGTTCCCAATCGAAATCCAGTCGAATCGGAATCGCCGTGGACAACTCGATAAACCCGGCCATGCGTCTTGTCGCGCAGATCAATTTCGTACGCATTCCCCTTACCGGTCTTGAAGCCGGCTGGCGTCGGATTGTGCTGGATGATGAGATTGTACCAATCGATGACCCATAACTGTCCGTCCGGACCGACTTCCGCCATGATCGGCGAGGACCACTCGTCATTACTGGCGAGAATATTCCAGGAATTTCGAGAACGGAACCCGGCGCCGTTCGGCCCGATCACGAACGTGGCGATCAAATGCCCCGTCGGCTCCGTGACAAAAGCGGTGCGATTCCAATATTCCGGAGGCCAGGCCCGCGCGGTATACAGCGCATGCCCCGCAGCCGCCGTGAACCCGCCGTGATGGTCGACTTGCCGCACATTCTCCGTGATCGGCTCGAATCGATTGCTTTCGGCAATCCCCTGCAGCACCTCCGCGGACCAACCCTTGACCCGTTCGTAAAAGCGGTTGGGAATCGGCATGAATTCGCTCGGATTACCGTTGGCGGTCGAACCGAAGATCAGTCCCTCCTCGCTGATACCCAAACCCCAGGTATTGTTGTTTGTCGAACGCACGAACTCGATCTCGGCGACGCGCGGTGGATCGCTCGCGTCGAGTCGGAAACGGAAGAACCCCATGCGGAAACTCTGCTGATTCTCCCCGCCGATCACCGGCTCGGAGAGGTTGTAACCCTGCATCCCCCAGATCCAATTATCGAGTCCGTACTGGAAGTTGCTTACGCCACCATGAGTGTCACCCGCCGCCCATTTCGAAATAAGCACTTCGCGCAGGTCGGCTTTGTCGTCGCCGTTCGTATCCTTGAGGAATTCGGTATGGGTACCGTTCTGAACGATGACACCACCGCGACAACAGAGGATTGCCGTGGGGATGCTCAAATTTTCGGCGAAGATCGTGAACTTATCGGCGATCCGGTCGCCGTCCGTGTCTTCGCAGATACGAATGCGGTCGTGCCCGCTGCCATGCGGTTGCAGGTCGTTGGGATAGTCGATCGATTCGCCGAGCCAGAGTCGCCCTCGTTCGTCCCAGGCCATGCAGAGCGGCTTGCCGATTTGCGGATCGGCGGCGAATAGTTCGACGTGAAATCCCGTTGGCGTCACGAAATGCCGGGCCGATTCCGCGGCGGGCAGCGGCTTTTGAATCTGTGCGATCGGTTCGGAGGTCGTGCCCCACTGCTTGCCGGGTGGATAGTAGGGAATCCTGCCCGGTACGAATTCGAAAGGCTTGAGATCCGCAGGCAGCTCCGTCATCGATGGTCGATCGGTGAAATCGGGTACCGAATCGACGTCCGCTCCACAGGCCCAGCGAATTCCGCGCTCGACCAGATTGTGAAAGCCGGGGTGGCTCCAGGTGCGTTCATCGTGGCCCCAGGCTGTATAGAACACCCGTCCCTTGCCATGCGATCGTACCCAGGTCCAGGGTTCACGACCGGAGTCGTCGACGCGGTATTCCAGGATCACGCGATCGCGATCGTTGTGGCGCGTGTGCACGTAGGTTTCGTCCCAACTGGAGAAACCACTGTAACCTCGAGTCAGCGGATGCTCGGGCGCGTCCTGGGCCAAAGTGGACCGGAAGATCCCTGTGCCATGTTTCTGGAACTGCGCGCCGACCAATTCCACGTACTTGTCGGAATTGCGGAAGCAGAACGACGCGCAATGCAGGGGCACAATGCCCCTGCCGCTGGAGACAAAATCGAGCAACGCCTGTTCCTGTTCCGGCGTAATATTGTCAATGTTCGCATAGACAATCAACCCATCGAAGCCGGTCAGCCGATCGCGATTCAGGTCCTCCGCCGATTCCGAATAGGTGAGCCTGATGCCACGCTGCAGCATCACCAGCTGCAGCTGCTCGAAACGCTGTCCCGGAAGATGATGGCCTCGATCTCCCAGGAACAGCAGACGCAGCGGGGCCGGTTCCGCGGCGGCAATCGATGCAAGTGGCAACAGCGCGGATCCCGACGCCATGCCGCAAACGAACAGCAGGCAGACCGACAACATTCTCGCGCACATGACGCTGACTCCTGGCTCTGAACGCTGTACTCCGGGCTACGGACTCCGGGAGGGCGATGCTGCAATCGCCGGATCAACCCAGCGTGAATTCGGGCAGTCGTACGATCCCCCCGCCCTGCAATGCCGATTCATGGGCGCAGATTCCGACGCAGGTCCAATTTGCCGACTGTACGGCGTTCGGCCAGGGATCTCGGTTCTGCACCAGCGCGCTCACAAATTCATTCACCAGGTGCGGATGCGAACCGCCATGCCCTCCACCCTGGATGAACGACAGGTGCTCGGCATCTTGAATCGATCGCGTAAATGGTCGGATCGGCTCCGGCAGCAGGTGGGCATAGTCGGGAACGTCACAAGGCGACGCGATTTCGTGTTCCGGCTTCTTGGCCGTGTGCAGCACGTGCGGCTGCCCCTCGACCAGCGACCACTCAAAACTCTTCTTCGTTCCATAAACATCGATACTCTCGCGATACTGCCGCGCCGTATCGTACAGGAAACGCCAGATGTGGCATGCCAGGTCGGAGTCCTTGATCTTGATATGGCACGATTCGACCGCAAATTTGTTGCCCGACTTTTTCTGGATATCCTCGCGAACCGTGCCGGATCCGAAACAGCTCACGTACTCGGCGACACCGTTGACGATTCCCAGACAGGGACTCACGACATGAGTGGCGTAATGCATCGGAATCATTCTTTCCCAGTATTCGGGCCAGCCATCCATATCCTGGGGGTGCGACGCGGCCAGGTACTGCAATTTTCCGAGTTCACCCTTCTGGTACAACTCCTTCAGGAACAGAAATTCGCGGGAATAGACGACCGTTTCCGCCATCATGTACTTGAGGCCGGTCTTCTTCACCAGTTCGCAGATCTGGCGGCATTCGTCGATCGTGGTTGCCATCGGCACCGTGCACATGACATGCTTGCCCGCTTTCAGCGCCTCCATCGACATCCATGCATGGTCGGGAATGGGGGAATTGATATGCACAAAATCGATCTGCGGATCTTTCAGCACATCGTGAAAGCTGGTGTAGCGTTTCTCGATCTGGAAACGGTCGCCGATCGTCTTCATTTTGTCGGCGTTACGCTGGCAGATTGCCCCGACTCGCGCGTTCGGGTGTCGAAGGTAGATCGGGATGAACTCGGCGCCGAAACCGAGGCCGACCATCGCCACGTTGACTTTCTTGTCGCTCATGGATTCACCTTTGGATGTACGGTTGGATCGTTGGCCCCGTATTAGAAACGAGACGAAAACGGCCTGCAACGCCCGTTTGCGCTGGCGACGAGCAACAAAGTTGTTTCGGGGTTGTAGCGCGGCGTCGGTCGCGATCGCCGTAAACTTGCCATCGGACGGCAACTCGATCGTCGCTTCCCATTCCACAAAGTCATCGCGCAGCGACCTGGCTGGCTGCCCGTTGGCCGTCACCCCTGTCACGCGACCGTTATCAGCGGTGCGTCGGGCGCGTAACGTGTGGGCGCAGCCTTAAATTCCGGCGAACGCGTACTGACAATCTCGGCGTGTTCTCCGGGCGCGTACCAGTCGTGGAAATAGACGGTCGTTCCGTGCGGCGTCTTGGGCGTCGGGCGCGGTCCGCCACCCAGGTTCATCACGGCCCGATCGCGGCTGGAATCGTTCCAATTCACAAGTTTCACGCCGCGAAAGTGAGACACGGCCCGCCCCGGAAAGAAGGGAACCACAGAGACCACCGAGGGCATAGAGTTCAAAGAACAACGCGGCGCCGGGCCACAGCTTCGCCACACACTTGCTGGGAGACGGCCGGGACATCCGCACGATTCAAGAACTTTTGAACCGTGCCGACTTGAGCACCACAAGGAGCCGAACCGAAATAAGTACGCTGGGCGCGAGCGGGGTGCGCAGTCGCTTGGATCGCATGCGATCGTCGCGACAGGGCCGGCCTCCAAAGTCCCGAACGCTGACCGCGTTCGTTTCCAGGAAATTCCGCCGTTACCGCGCGTCGGTTTTGCCCCATGCCTGCGATTCCGGAAAACCGCCGCGCGATGCGAGTCGAGGCCGTCGTCAGACCTCCATTTTGGCGAGTATCTTGTCCATTTCCGCGGCGTTGTATGCGCGGACAGTACTGGTTTTCACATTACCCTGGCAGCCGATATGCAGCATCAGCGCGGTGGCCGATTCCTCATCGGGCGCGTCCAGAATCAGCAACCCATCATTTTCTCCCAACGTCCAATAAATATCCCGCACCTTGATCCCGAATTTCTTGGCCAGGGAACGCACGGCCGCGGCACGTTTCGTGGTATCCTGCACACCACGGACTCCCTGTTCAGTGAATTTGACGGTACTCACAAATGTCGCCATACACAGGTCTCCTTTGAAATTAGGTGCCGCGAAAAACATTGAACGGTCTAGTCCTGAGAATGTCCAGTAGGGGAAAAACATCCAGCAAGGCCGGCGGAGCGACCGCCTTGGGTGGAACAGGAGTACGGGGGATGTCGACGAGCGTGATCGACGATTTGTATCGCTACAACGATTGGGCCAACGGCCGCGTTTTTCAATTGTGCGGCGGATTGACCGCCGCGCAGCTCGACCAGCCTCGAACCATGGGACTCGGGTCGCTGCGGGCAACCCTGCATCATCTGCTCGCCGCGGAGCGCATCTGGTGGGAACGCTGGATCGGAGACCCCTGGCGGGCATTCGACATCGATCCGGCCGGCGCTTCTCCGGATGCGATCGAGCGCGACTTGAGTCGGATCGCCGAATTGCGCCGCGGACTGATCGATCGCGAACGAGCGTCCAACTGGAAGCGGGTTGTCCAGTACAAAGACAGCAAGGGCAATCAACACGCCAATCTGCTCGACGATTTGTTGCTGCATGTAGCCAACCATGGCATCCATCACCGGGCACAGGCTTTGAGCTATCTCAAGGGTCTCGGCCGCACCGTACCCGCCGGACTGGATTACATCTTCTATCGATTGGCCCGACCCACGGTCGCTCAAGCGCCCTCCGTTGCCGACGCAATGCGAGGTTACGGGCTCGAGATTAATTCCGGCCCGGGTTACGAAGTCGACTGGGATCCGCAGCGAGTACGTTACTACTTCGCCTATCACGACTGGGCCGTCGAACGGCTGATCGACAAGGCAATACCGCTCAACGCGGAGCAACTCGACCGGCCGATCGATATCGGGCCCGGCTCGATACGCAAGACCCTGCTGCACTTGCACGATGCGGAGCGATGGTGGCTGCGCAATTGGACGACGGGCACGAGTGCCTTCGAACGCAGCCCTTTGGCAACCTCGCTCACCGATCTTCGCGATGCCTGGGCCCAGACCGCGGAGCGGCGCAATCGGTTCATCGCCGATTTGACGGCGGAAGGCTCGCAACGCATTGTCACCGTCGACGCCAGCGGGGCTTTGGTTTCCGTACGTGTAATCGAATCGTTGATTCAACTCTGTTGTCACGGCACGCACCACCGCGCGCAGCTGCTGAATATGTTGCGGCAAGTCGGTACTCAAGCTGGAGAACTGGATCTGATCGTCTGGGTCCGCGGCCGGCAAGAGTGAAAACGCGCGGCGAGGAAAACGCCAGCCACGGCCAGGTTTTGGGTGGCCAAGAGAATTGCGGGAGTTCTGCAATGCGTACGTCGCGGAATGGGTACCGAACCGGCTTCCTTTGTCTCCTGGCTCTGACACTATCCGTCGGCAGCATGGCCAACTCCGAAGAGTTCTGGTCGCGGTTTCGCGGGCCGGACGGATTCGGCAAGTCCGCCGCCCGCGCGGAACTTGTGGTTGCAATCTACGGAAAGGTGCTGGCGTTGGATCCCGATTCGGGTGAATCACTCTGGTCGTGCGCTACCCTCATTGGATGGTACATGGTTCCCAGCATCGTCGCGGCGGACGGCGTCGTCTACTGCCTGGGAGGCCGATCGGGCACGGCCGCATTGGCGATTCGTGCGGGGGGAACGGGTGACGTCACCGACACGCACCGGTTATGGACCAGCACCAAAGGTTCGAATGTCTCCTCCCCCGTCGTCCATCAAAGCCACCTCTATTGGACCCATGATCAATTAGGGATCGCCTATTGCGCATCGGTAACCGACGGGAAGATTCTCTACGAACAGCGCCTGGAACGGGCTGGCCAGTTTTACTCGTCGGCCCTGCTCGCCGACGGAAAACTCTATTACCCGACACGCGACGGAAAAATGTTCATACGGGCCGAGCAGCCGCGTTTTGAACAGCTGGCAGTCAACCGTTTCTCCGGTCGCTCGATGTATAACGGGAGTCCCGCAGTGGCCGGAAACCGGCTATTGATCCGATCCGACAATTACCTTTATTGCGTGGGGAAATAGGTTCCGCTCCAATGTCAACGCCGGCATGCACGGAGTGGCCTCCCGCGTCGGCTTCGACTACCATCTCTGGTAGCTGAGCACGACATGAGTCAATTCCGCATTCAACCGATCCGATTTCCCCGCCGCGCATTGCCACTGCGCAGGACTGGCGTAACCCTGCTGGTGTGGATCACACTGGTTGGTTGTTCCACCGGACAGCCGTCGTCGGATGGCGCGCGGATCGAACGGATCAAGACCGCGCATCTGCCGAATGCCGTACGCATTCACCCGAATGTCGTGTCGGGAGGCCTTCCGGACGGGGAGCAGGCGTTTCTGGAGTTGAAGTCGCTGGGAATCAAGACGATCATCAGCGTCGACGGCGCCAGGCCGGATGTTTCCGCGGCGACGCGACACGGAATGCGTTACGTTCACCTGCCGCATGGCTACGACGGTGTCCCGGAAAACCGCTTTCGAGAACTGGCGAAGGCGGTGCGCGACCTGCCTGGCCCGATCTACATTCATTGTCACCACGGCAGGCACCGCAGTCCGGCGGCCGCGGCGGTGGCCTGTGTCGGCGCGGGCCTGATCGAACGGCAAGACGCTTTGACGATCCTGAAAGTCGCCGTCACCGATTTGGCCTACCTGGGCCTGTTCCAGGCGGTTGAAACAGCCTATCCGCTCGACGAAGCGCTGCTCGATAACCTGCCGGGCGAATTCCCGACCGTCGCGCGACTGCCTGCGATCGCGGAAGCGATGGTCGAGATGGACCATCGACTGGAGCGGTTGCAAGCAATCCAGAGAAACGGCTGGGTCGCGCTCCGCCAGCAACCGAATCGGGTACCGGCGCATGAAGCGCTGTTGTTGAGCGAGCATTTCAAAGAGCTGATGCGACTGCCGGAGTTTCTGAAAAAACCCGCCGATTTTCACCAATTCGCGTGGGAAGGATTGGTACTTAGCGAGCGGTTGCAGGCCGAGCTGAACGCAACGATCGACGCCGAACAGGCAACGCGCAGGCTCGCCGAGATATCAAATAACTGCAAGGGCTGCCACGAGCGATTCAGGGATCGGCCACAAATCGAGAAGGATATTTTGCGATGAAGGACGGCGTGATGATGGTGAACCGACGGTTGCCTCCCGAAGCTGGGGCTCACTGCGGAATCGAATGTTTCCGAAAACTCCTTGTAGGGAGTTTGCTGCTGGCGTCCGTTCTTTACGAGGGCTCGACCTGCCAGCAGGCTGCCGCCGTCGATGAATCCTCCGTCGTCGACTCCGTGGTTCGTGTCATTGTCACGCGACGGGAACCGAATCCCGCCCAGCCCTGGACACGAAGTGCGCCGATGGACGCAAGCGGTACCGGATTCGTCATCGCCGGCAATCGGCTGGTGACCAATGCACATGTCGTGAGTTACGCCAGCCAGATTTATGTGCAGCCGGCGAAGTCCCCGGACAAATTTGCGGCGACGATTGAGTCGTTCGCGCCAGAGATCGACCTCGCGGTGCTGAAGGTTGAGGATGTGTCATTTTTCGAGGGACGGCCGGCCATCCCGATCGACAGCCGACTGCCGCGGATCAAGAGCCCGGTCAACGTCTACGGTTTTCCGGTCGGTGGCGAACAGATCAGCGTCACGGAAGGGATCATTTCGCGGGTCGATTTTACGGTATATGGAACCGAGACGAGTGGGCTGCTTGTTCAGATCGACGCCGCCCTGAATCCGGGCAACAGCGGTGGTCCCGCGATTTCCAATGGCAAGCTGGTTGGCGTTGCATTCCGGATGCTCCAGCGTGCGGAAAATGTCGGGTATCTGATTCCGGCGGAGGAACTCGAAACGTTCCTCAACGATATCCAGGACGGAACCTACACCGGAAAGCCACGGTTGGCAGCGGAGATGCAGACGGTGGAGAACGACGCGCTGCGGGCCCGGTTGAAGCTGCCCAAAGGCGTCGGTGGCGGATATGTGATTCGAGCGGGTGGCGGCGACTATCCGCTGCGGGTTGGCGATGTGATTACCCATATCGGCGAAACGGCCATCGATCAGAACGCGCGGGTCAAGGTATCGGACGACGTCATTGTGCAGTTCCCGTACTTGTTGTCGAAGATGGAGCGCGATGGCAAAGTCCCGATTCGTGTCTTCCGGGACGGCGCGTCGGTCGATCTGCTTCTGCCCGCCTATCCGAAAAGTGGGGCCGGGTTGCCGTCGTTGCGGAATGATTACCCATCGTATTTCATCTTTGGACCGCTCGTGTTCTCCCGAGCCACTCGCGAGTATCTCACTGCGGCCGGCGGTTTCACCGCCGTTCTTCTGGCGCGAGGCAATCCGATGGTCACGCGCGCGTTTGAACCGATGCCGGCGACAAGCGACGAGCTGGTGATCGTCGCTTCACCGCTCTTCTCCCACCGCATCACCAAAGGCTATTCGAACTCGACAGGCGCCGTGGTCGCCGCGATTAATGGCGTGCGCATTACCAGCCTCGCCCAACTGGTCGAAACGCTGCGGGATGCCCGCGGCGAATTTGTCGAGATCGATTTCGTCGATCGAGGCGTGGAGCGACTGATCTTCCGACTGGCGGAGTTACGCGCTGCGACCGAGGAGATCTTGGCCGATAACAGCATCCGGAAACAGTACTCGGACGACCTGGAAAAGCACTGGCGAAAGCCGTAGCACGGGAACCGCAAATTGTAGGACGGAAATCCTGTCCGTCCTACAGTTTTGATTTCCGAATTTACCCCGAAGGGGTTTTTCTGCCGCGCAGCCGCGGGTTGCCGGTATTCCGGCTACCCACGGAGGACCGCCCCACACGAAGCGCCGGCGGTCGAGCGCAACGGTCCATCGACACTCTTGGGCCTGTCGAGACCGCAACGGATGCGCCGCTGCGTCGTGGTGGCTTCACCGCACCGCACCGCATGGGGGCTGGTGGTGCCAGTGGCAGTCCGTCGGTGGGCCAGGGTGCCTTATTCGGAATCACAACCCACGCTAGCGTTTCTCGACCGCCATGAATTTGACTTCCGTCGGCGCGCCAAGCACCGACACGCTTACGATTCCGAAGTGTTGAGCAGTAGAACGCCCAGAGCCATGCAGATCACGAACAACCGTTGGAACATCGGGAGGTCTCCGATCATCGAGGAAGCCGCTGCGGTTTGGACCAGCCCTCTTGGTCCCGCCCCGGTCGAATAGTAGTTCGAAAGGGGGACGGATCAATGGAATTCGCAGAGAAAACCGCGGAAAGGCGATCGAGACCGGGCCGGATAACTGCACTTGACTTGGACCGATCGGGGGGAAGCCCTGCATCGGTGCCAAAGTAGTGCAAGATCAATCGCCGCGTAATGTTGACCTGCCTGGGTGCGATTACTATAATTTCGCCGCGTGCTATGGATAGCACGGCTGCTGGCGACCCAGAATCATCCGCCAGTGGATTGGAAGCGAAACAAGGAGGTGACGCTCCGGTCGAGGCAGTGATCGGTTTTCTTCCGAGTTGCCGTCAACCCGAGTTTGCCCAAAGTTATTTGCGGTCGTGCCATTTTGCGGTCGCGCCAATTTGCGATAATGCCCGTACGTGGCAAGATCAACGATTGGCACGGTCCGAGTATGGCAGGGTCAATGCGAGGCAGCGTCAATGCTTGGCTGCGTCAATTGACAACGGCAAGGAGTAGTTGGGTGTCATTTGTCGCGGATAACGACGCGAAGGAGCGTGTGCGGCAGGCGACCGATATCGCCGAGCTGATCCACGCTTACGTTCCGTTGCGCCGCAACGGGCGCAATCTGGTTGGGTTGTGCTGGATGCACGAAGATTCGCGGCCCAGCCTGCAGGTCAATCCGCATCGACAGACCTGGCGCTGCTACGTTTGCAACGTGGGCGGCGATATTTTTGATTTCGTGCAGCAGTACCACAAGCTGAATTTCCGCGAAGCGCTGGAGATGCTGGCCGACCGTGCCGGCGTGATCTTGCCGCGCCATCAGCACCAGACTCCCGTGCAGCCTGGTGGCCCTGACGACAAAAAAACACTGCTGCAGGCTATGGACTGGGCGGAAAAGCAGTACCACCAGTGCTTGTTGCACGCGGCCGAGGCAGAGCCGGCCAGGAAGTATCTGGAAGAGCGACGCATCCAGGCGGCCAGTATCGAGCGGTTTCGAATTGGCTTCGCGCCCGAAAGCTGGCAATGGTTGCTCGATCGAGCCCGCAACACGAGTTTCTCACCGGCGGTGCTCGAGGCGTGCAATCTGGCGATCCGCAAGGAAAACTCCAGTCACTTTTACGACTGCTTCCGCGGCCGCGTCATGTTTCCGATCCACGACCTGCAGGGCCGAGCGATCGCTTTCGGCGGACGCGTTCTGCCCGGATCAACCGATGCCCGCAAATATGTGAACTCCACCGAGACGCGACTGTTCGTCAAGAGCGAGAATCTCTACGCCTTGTCACTTGCCTCCCAGGAAATCCGCTCGACCAAGAGTATCGTCGTGATGGAAGGATATACCGACGTGGTCATCGCCCACCAATCGGGCGTCAAGAATGCCGTCGCCGTGCTGGGAACGGCACTGAACCCGCAACATGTGCGGATCATGCGACGCTTCGCCGACACGGTCTACCTGGTGCTGGACGGAGACGACGCCGGACAGCGGCGGACCAACGAAGTGCTGGAACACTTCCTCACCGAGAATGTCGATTTGCGCATCGTCGCCCTGCCGGACGAACTCGACCCGGCCGAGTTTTTGCTGGAGCGTTCCGCGGACGATTTCCGTAACTTGATGGCGTCCGCATCGGACGCCATCGAGCATCGGATTCGCACCGCGACTCGCGGTATCGATCTGGTGCGCGATACGCACCGCGCCAATCAGGCTCTCGAGCAGATCCTGTCGACGGTTGCCAAGGTCCAGCCGACGCGGGACGGATTGCCGTCGGCGATCGCGCTTCGCGAGCAGCAGTTGTTGGCGCGGCTGGCTCGGACCTTTAGCGTTCCCGAGGAACTGATACGTCAGCGAATGCGCGAGTTGCGCCTGGCCAATGCATCCCGATCGGTGTCGCGATTCGCAACGGCCCAAACGATCGCTCCCGGGACGCCCCTGGCAGCGCCAGCAACGAGTCCCTTGCCGTCTTCGGTCGGGTCGGTGGCGCCTGTGCACTCGAATTCCGAACCGCGGGATGAGGCCGCCCCGATCGGGACCAGTTCGTCCCGCGGCGCGGAAGCTCCGCCGACCGCCCGATCGCCGGCGCGGATCGGACCGATGTCGCCCCGTGATCGCGAACTGCTGGAGATCATGCTCGCCTATCCCGACCTTGTTTCGGTGGCGACCGCGAACATCGACACCTGCGATCTGGTCTCCGAGGACGCCCGCACGATCTTCGACGTTTATGTGATGCTGATTGCGGAAGGCGAGTCGCCCCGATTCGAACGCGTGCTGGAATCCTTGACCGACCCGCGTCTGCATGCCGTGCTGGTAGAACTGGATGAGCAGGCACACGACAAGTCGCCGCTGGCGTTGCAGCCGGCGGACGTCCGCCTGCGGAAACTGATCAACGACTTCCGCGGCACCGTGGAGGAGCAGGAGCGCCGCGCAAAAGTGAATCAACTGAACGACCGCCAATCCACCCCGGAACAGGAGCTGGAATTACTGAGAGATTTACTGAACGATGAGTTGCGAAAACGAGGTCTGAAGACTTCCACGGAAGGGTAGTCGGCCTCGCGCGTGTCTTCCGCTTGACCCAGAAAACCGCGTCCGCGACCAGGCGGACCGGACCGGCCCGCGGGCCAGAACAACTGGCGGACGACACGTGGAACATGGTTGGATTTTATTCACGCAAGGAGGAAAACGTGAATCATCTGGCAATCGATCTGCAGGCCCTGATCGTCAAAGGAAAATCCCAGGGCTTTCTCACGTACGACGAGGTCAACGCCTATCTGCCGGACCAGGATGTCAGCCCGGAGAAACTCGATAATCTGCTGATTGCGCTCGACGAACAGGGAATCGAGCTCGTGGATCAGCCGCCGATCAAAAGCTCAATCAGCCGGTTCGAGGACGATCGGCTGGCCAAACCTGAGATCGAAGTTTCGCTCGATCCGATTTCGGCCAAAGACCTCCCCAAGGCGAGCGACGATCCGATTCGGTTGTACTTGAGCCAGATGTCGGACATTCCGCTGCTTTCCCGCGAGGAGGAGATCGCGCTGGCCAAGAAAATTGAAGTGACGCGCAAACGGTTCCGCCGCACGCTGCTGACATGTGACTTCGCCATGCGAGCGACCGTCGAGACCTTGACCAAGGTATTCAAGGGCGACTTGCCTTTCGATCGTACGATCAAAGTGTCGCTCACGGAATGCCTCACCAAGGAACAGATCCTGGCCCGCATGCCGAGGAATCTGAAGACGCTCGAGCACCTGCTCAAGCAGAGCCAGGAGGACTTTATCATGTTGATTCGCAAGTCGACGTCCCGCGAGGAATTCCTGGCGGCCCGCAAACGGTTCATGCGGCGGCGGCGAAAGTGCCTGCAACTAGTCGAGGAACTCAGCCTGCGCACGCGGCGCGTGCAGCCGCTGATGAGGCAACTCACGGAGTTCTCTCGCCGGATGGACGAGATCCGAGCGAGGCTGGCTGAATTACGGTCCGTGCGGGGTACCGACGAGGAGCGATCGACGTTGCGTCGCGAACTGCGCGACCTGGTGATCCTCACCCTGGAGAGCCCCCGCAGCTTGAAACGGCGCTGCGAACTGTTCCGTAAGCAATTCGCCGAGTACGAGCAGGTAAAGCGGCAACTCTCGAGCAGCAACCTGCGCCTGGTAGTCTCGATCGCGAAAAAATATCGCAACCGAGGCCTGAGTTTTCTCGACTTGATTCAAGAGGGAAATACCGGCTTGATGCGCGCTGTCGACAAGTATGAGTATCGACGTGGCTTCAAGTTTTCGACCTACGCCACGTGGTGGATCCGCCAGGCGATTACCCGCGCGATCGCCGATCAGGCACGCACCATACGAATTCCGGTGCATATGATCGACGTACTGACAAAGCTGCGCAACGTCCAGAAACGGTTGATGCAGCAATTCCGCCGGGAACCGTCCCTGGAGGAACTGGCGCTGGCCGCGGAAATGCCCGTCGAGGAAGCAAAACGGGTGTTGGATATCGGCAGGAACCCGACCAGTCTCGATCGCCCTGTAGGCGACGGCGAGGATTGCAGCTTCGGTGACTTCATCGAAGACTATGCCAGCGATAATCCCGTTCGCAGTGCGGGCAATGTGATCCTGCGCGACAAGATCGAACAGCTGCTGAAAACGCTGACCTACCGCGAACGCGAGATCATTCGTCTGCGATACGGATTGGGCGACGGCTATACGTATACGCTCGAGGAAGTCGGCCGCATCTTCAAGGTCACCCGCGAGCGGGTGCGACAGATTGAAGCCAAAGCGGTCAAGAAACTGCAACATCCCGTTCGCAGCGAAAAGCTGTCGGGATTCCTCCGCGGCGCCGCCTGAGAAAGCGCCTAGCTATGAAAACCGTAGGACGGGCCTCCTGGCCCGTTCATGCATGACAACTCCCTTCTCCACCGGTATGTCCGGGGGAGAAGGGCCGGGGTTGAGGGGGCCGGGAAAGACGTGGCGCAACGTTACCGGACTTTTCGCGACAACGCGATGCACGGGGCAGGCATTCCCCTATTTGCGCGCAAGTCTGTTATCATCACGGTTCGTTCAAACTAACGGCATTTACCGACCCCGGTCGTAGGACGGGTCTCCCGACCCGTCTCTCGCGCAGGACCGCCAATGCGTGCTTTTTGCTCGACGTAGTTTCACACTTCCAGACGGGCCAGGAGGCCCGTCCTACGCGTTGCCGGCACAAATGCCAGCAACGCACGGTTGATTGGTGTTTGACCGCCCTAGCACTATACTGTGACACAGGTTGACGACAGTTTGCCAAAGCCTGTTTGCAGAAGGGGAGGGTTGTCTTGACACGCTGCTGCGTTCCTGCGTTCGGGGTGGTCTTTTGGATTGCTTCTTTGGTTGCCGCGGCACCGCCCCCGGATCACGCGGCGCGAATGAAGGCATCGCGCGAGTTGTTTCAGAAGGAAGTGCGGCAGGTACTCGCCGGACGTTGTGTGAAATGTCACGGCGGAGACAAGGTCGAATCGGAATTCGACCTGAATACACGGGAAGCCCTGTTGCGAGGAGGCGCCGGGGGATCCGCGATCAATCTGGAGCAGGTTCAGGAAAGTCGCCTGTTGGCGTTGATCGAACACCGGGACGAACCTCGCATGCCGGCTAATGCCGCGCGACTTCCCGATCGGCAGATCGCGGCGATTCGCCAATGGATCGAACTCGGCGCAGCCTACGATCGGCCACTGATCGAGAAGGACGCCAGCCCGGATGCCTGGATTGCGCGGCGGATCGACCCTTCGCAGCGGGAATTCTGGAGCTTTCGAAGCCTGGCGACCGTGGAAGTGCCAGACGCCCCCCTGGCGGATTGGGGCCAGAACGCGATCGATCGGTTCGTCGGCCAATCCTTGCAACAGCAGTCGCTGACTCCCAGTCCGCCCGCCGACAAGAGGGCGCTGGTGCGCAGGCTCTACTTTGATCTGATTGGACTGCCTCCTAGCAGGGAGGAAGTCGAGGCATTCATGGCGGACCGTTCGCCGAATGCGTACGAGGCGCTGGTCGATCGGTTGTTGGAATCGCCCCACTACGGCGAACGTTGGGCCCGGCATTGGCTCGACGCGGTACGATTCGCCGAGAGCCATGGCTTCGAACAGGATTACGACCGCCCGCACGCCTATCACTACCGGGACTTTGTGATCTGGGCCCTGAATTCCGGGATGCCGTTTGACCAGTTTATCCGCTGGCAGCTCGCCGGGGACGAATGGGCGCCCGAGGATGTGCAGGCATGGAAGGCCACCGGATTCCTGGGCGCGGGTGTCTTTCCGACACAACTCACGGAGAAGGAATTCGAGTCGGCGCGGTATGACGAATTGGACGACATGATCGCTACCATCGGGACCTCGATGCTGGGGCTTACGGTCGGCTGCGCTCGCTGCCACGATCACAAATTCGATCCGATTCCGGCAAGTGACTACTACCGGCTGGTTGCCAATTTCACGTCCGCGATTCGCTCCAACCTGGAACTCGACCTTGACGCGGAGTCCAGTCGCCGGGCGATCTCCGAATGGGAGCAACGGCACGCGCCGCTCGCCGAAGAGTTGCGGGCGTTCGAATCGCAGCAGCTCGGATCGCGCTTTGAGGCATGGCTCAGCGAAACCCGCCGTAAGCTCGCCGCAGGCGAAGCGGTTCCCATGGCGGATACTCCCTGGATCATTGCGTCGGCCGCCGAGGCAATCTCCAAAGGCGGCGCGGTACTGACTCCACAAGCCGACGGATCATTTCTGGCCACGGGTGCCAACGCGGACTTTGATACCTACACCTTTGTGATTTCCACCAAGGCGTCGTCGATCACGGCGCTGCGTCTCGAGGCAATGGCGCACGAGTCGATGGCCAGGCGGGGACCGGGGCGGGCGGAGAATGGAAATTTTGGATTGGGGCGGATCCGGGTCGAGGCGGGACCGCTGGAGGGTACGGATCCGCTGGCGCCGGTCCCGATTGCGCGGGCTCGGGCGACGTTTCAGCAGGACGGAGGCAATTTATCAATTGCCTCGTCACTGGACGATAATCCGCGTTCCGGCTGGGCCGTCGATCCGCAATTCGGCAAGGACCATGCCGCCGTTTTTGAATTGGCGCAACCGATCCAGCACGCGGCCGGTGCGCGGATCCGCGTGACGTTGGAATTCACCGTCAATAATCGCCATAACATCGGACGCCCTCGGCTGGCGATCACGCGATCGTCCGCCGCCGACGTTGCGATCGACGGCGCGGCTCAGTCGCAGGAAATGGTTGACGTTGCGGCAGTACTGGCTGGCAAGGGCGAGTTGAACGAAGCGCAGCGCGATCTGCTGCTTCGCTGGTATCGATCGAGCGATCCGGAATGGAAGCAACGTCACGACAAGCTGGCGGCCAGTCTGGCGGCCAAACCGGTTGCCAGGTTGACACCGGTGATGGTCGTCACCGAAGGTCGCAAGCCGATTCCGCATCACGCGGATGACCGCGGCTTCCCGCATTTCTATCCTGAGACGCACTTTCTCAAACGGGGAGATATCGCCCAGAAACAGGGTGTGGCCCGGGCTGGATTTCTGCAACTGCTGGATGGCCGCTTGGGAGACACGGAGGAATCACCGTGGCGGTTCGCGGCGCCATCCGATGCCAAGAGCAGCTATCGCCGCCGTGAATTCTCCAGCTGGATCACCGACGCGGAGCGTGGCGCCGGCGCGCTGCTGGCCCGTGTGATCGTGAACCGCCTGTGGCAGCATCATTTTGGCCGCGGAATCGTCGCCACACCGAACGACTTCGGCGCGCAGGGGGAACGGCCCACGCATCCGGAACTGTTGGAGTGGCTGGCGGGTGAGTTGTTGGCGAATGGCTGGAAGCTGAAGCCGCTGCACAAGTTGATCGTCGGAAGTGCCGCCTACCAGCAGGCCGCTGCCGCGCGCCCCGATTGCCTGACCGCGGATCCGGAGAACCGCTGGGTCTGGCGGCATTCCCCGCGCCGCCTGGAGGCCGAGTCGATTCGCGACGCGATGCTGGCGGTCAGCGGAGGCCTCGATCGCACTTTGTTCGGCCCGGGAACGTTGGACGAAAACCACAAGCGTCGCAGCATCTACTTCATGATCAAGCGAAGCCGACTGATCCCCGCGATGCAGATTTTTGACGCTCCCGAACCGCTGGTGAGCATTGGTGAGCGGCCGAGCACCACCGTGGCCCCCCAGGCCCTGATGTTCATGAACAGCACGCTCGTACGCACGACCGCCCGCGAGTTCGCTCAGCGCGTGATTGCCGCCAACAACGCCGCGGGCGATTTTCCGGAAGCCTGGATTCGGGATGGCTATCTGCGAGCGTTGGCGCGATCGCCGGCCGAAGGCGAACTGAAAGCGGGATCACGGTTCCTGCTGCAACAATCGGAGCGATACCAGGAAGCGGGGCAATCCGCCGCGCGCGATGCGGCTCTGACTGACTTCTGCCAGGTACTGCTCGGCCTCAACGAATTCATTTACACGGAGTAACAGGATATGTCGCTGGCTTTGGAAAACGCATGCCATCCGGATCGCCGCGACTGGCTTCGACGCGCCGGGGGCGGCGCCGGCCTGCTGGGACTGGCTGCGCTGCTTCAAGATACTGGTCTGCTCGGCACAGGACTGCGTCCGGCCCAGGCGGCCGGCGGCAAATCAACGACGCCTCTGGCGCCCAAGCCGTCCCACTTCGCCGCACGGGCCAAACGTGTAATCTGGCTGTTTATCAATGGAGGTCCTAGTCATGTAGATACCTGGGATTTTAAACCCGAATTGCAGAAACGAGACGGCCAGGAACTCCCCGGGTTCGACCGCTTCACCGGTTTCTTCGCCAATGCCGTCGGGCCATTGATGAAATCGCCGTTCAACTTTCAACCGCAAGGCGAATGCGGCAAGCCGGTCTCGGAGATTTTTCCGCACCTCTCCAGACACGTCGACAAAATGGCGTTCATTCATTCGCTGTTCGCCAAGTCGAATAATCACAGCCCCGCGCTGTTCATGATGAACACCGGATTCACGCAGATGGGCTATCCCTGCGTCGGCTCCTGGACGACCTACGGCCTGGGCAGTGAAAGCAAGGACCTGCCGGCGTTTGTGGTGATGTCCGACCCGCTGGGGCGCGGATTGCCAAAAGGATATTCGTTGAACTGGGGCGCCGGGTTTCTGCCCAGCGTCTACCAGGGGACTTGGCTGAAACCGCAGGGGGACCCGATCGATAATCTGTTCCGCGCGAAGGAAATGAACGATGTCCAGCAACGGGCTCAACTCGACCTGCTGCGCGAACTCAACCTGGGGCACCAGGCCCGCCACCCGGCCGACGATGAATTTTCGACACGGATCGAGAGTTTTGAACTGGCCTATCGCATGCAGTCGGCCGCGCCTGAGGCGATGGACGTCGATCGAGAACCGGAACATGTACGCAAGCTCTATGGAATCGATCAGGAGAAATGCGCGCACTTCGCGCGGCAATGCCTCATCGCTCGCCGAATGATCGAACGGGGCGTGCGGTTTGTGCAGATCTATTCGGGTGGCATGGAGAACCAGCGCAGCTGGGATGGCCATTCCGACATCCACGGAAACCACACGCAGTTTGCGCTGGAGACCGACCAGCCGATCGCCGCGCTGCTGCAGGATCTGGAACAGCGGGGATTACTTGACGACACGTTGGTGATCTGGGGCGGTGAATTCGGACGCCTGCCCGTGGCGCAAAAGTCGGACAAGCCGGGTCGTGACCACAACCCGCACGCGCTGACCTTCTGGCTGGCAGGCGGCGGCGTGAAGGGTGGGACAAGCTTCGGTGCCACCGACGATGTTGGCCACAAAGCGGCCGTCGACCCGGTCGATGTCCACGATCTTCACGCCACGATCCTGCACCTGATGGGCCTGAACCACGAGCGATTGACGTTCAATCTCAACGGCCGCGACTTCCGTCTGACCGACGTCAGTGGCAATGTAATCACGCCGATCATTGCCTGACGTCCGAAATGAAGAGTCGATCATTGTAGGATGGGAGAAGTGAGAAGTGGCTGGTGGCTTTCAGCCCCAGCATGGGCTGCGTCAAAGCAGCGCGTAATCTAGGATGGTCCGAGCCTCGACCCAACCTATACGGTCGACGGCCCTGCAACCGTACTGTACTTCCGGGGTTCCGCATTGGAGTTCCGTCGGTTATTGTGTCAGCATGACCACGAATCCACCGTCCGCGGACGAGTACATCCCGTTTGGCGGAGCATATGCGAACCCGCTTCCAGATTCCCCATCGACTCGCCTCCGTCCGACGCGACGGTTTCGGTTGCCGCTGATGCTTTTCCTTGCCACCTGCCTGTCGGTCTTCTGGGCCGGATCGACGCATTGGCTGCCGACCTATTACATGATCGGTTCGTCGTCTCCCTTGTCGATTCGGCACGCTTTGCTGACGCAATGGTCGAACGGGCTGATCTACATGGCCTGCATGCTGGGAATATTATTTACGCACGAAATGGGCCATTTTCTGGTGGCGCTGCGGTATCGGATTCCGGCCAGCCTGCCGTTCTTTCTGCCGCTGCCGATCTCCAGTGTCGGCACGATGGGCGCCGTGATTGCGATGGATGGGGTTCGCGCCAATCGCAAGGAGATTTTCGACATCGGCATCGCGGGACCGATCGCTGGCCTGGTGGTGGCGATTCCGATATTGATGGTCGGGATTTCGCGGCTGGACATGCAGATGCACGGCGGACTGTTTGAACTGCAACTGCCGTTGCTGCTGAAGGCGATTTTTCATTTCAAGGCGCCGCCCGGATATTCCCCTGGAGCGGGAGTCTGGCAATGGCAACTCAACCCCTATTTCATGGCGGGCTGGGTCGGATTATTGATCACGGGCCTGAACATGTTGCCCGTCAGCCAGCTCGACGGAGGTCATGTCCTGTATACCGTTTTTGGTCGCAAGCTGGCCCATCGTATTGCCCGCGGGCTGATGGTGCTCGCAATCGCCGCCGTCGTCGCGTTCGACCTCTATTCCTGGTTGCCAATGCTGCTAATCGTGCTGATGATCGGCATCGATCACCCGCCGACCCGTGACGATTCGGTCGAACTCGGCTGGTTCCGCATTGTGCTGGGCTGCATCTCGCTGGCAATCCCCTTACTCTGCTTTCCGCCACGCGTGTTTATGTAATCCGATTTCGGCCGGCAGCGCGATCGCCGTGGTTCATTCCGCGCCGACTGCCAGCCCCGCCACGTATGTCGATGGCCCACCCGCATCGATCCGCAGGCAACCCGTTCCACCGCCCGGACAGTTGCGCTGCCATGATCAGTGGCAGAACCCGAATCAGAATCTGGAGTCGCATAGCTACCGACCATCGTCTGGCGTCCGCCGAACCGATCCGACCCGCCGATGCCCGGCGTGATTCATCGTCCGGCTCGGATTCAGTTATACTCCATTCCACGTTCCACGCGGCAGACCGTACCCGGTTGCCGAGTGCTTTCAGGTCAAATCGTGTAACTTGCCGGTCACGGATCCGATGAATACGACGGCCTCTCCCCATTTCATGATCCGCCGCGCGGTACTGGCCGACGTGGCCGCCATCACAGAGATCTATAACCAGGCGATTCTCACCACGACCGCTACGTTTGACACCGAGCCGCGGGATCTCGAAGATCGCCGGCGCTGGTTCCTCGATCGCACCGAGCGCTACCCGGTACTGGTCGCGGAACTCCAGGGAAAAGTCGTTGGCTGGACCGCGCTCAGCCCTTTTTCCGATCGCCGCGCCTACGATGTAACCGCGGAAACCGCCTTCTATGTCGACCAGGCGTTCCGTGGCCAGGGCATGGGACGCAGCCTGAAACGCAGCATCATCGAGGAAGCGCGTCGGATCGGATTCCATTCGCTGGTAGCGCGCGTCGCCGCCGATAGCGCCGCCAGCCTGCACCTGAATGCGCAGTTCGGATTTCAGATGGTGGGAACACTGCGCGAAGTCGGCCATAAGTTCGGCCGGCTCCTCGATGTCCATATCCTTCAACGGATGCTGGACAAGAATTCGGATTGCGCCACTTCTCATTCGGAGTCGGCAACAGCCCAACAAAACGGCACGCAGTAACTTCCCGGTGTCGTCGGCCTCGGCGAATCGGTAATCTTAATCTTAATCGTAATCTTAATCGTACTCAGCGAAGCGGTACTCGTACTCGAATGAAGCTCCCAGGGCGATGAAAACTTCGAGCACGAGTTCAGCAATGTTTGGCAGCGAGAGGGCAACCACAATCGCGTGCGAGTACGAGTAGGAGTACGAAAAGCAGGCAACCGCGATCCCGGAGCGGTGGGAAGCCCCGCCGCGATCGTACCTTTCCACCGGCTCGAGGAGCGCACGGGACCGTTCAGTACGCGAAGCTCGCGCTGACCGAGAACCCGTGCAGACCGAGATCGCGCTGCGTGGCCCCGATGGCACCGCCGTTAAGGTTGTCAGCAAATTCGAGCGAGCTGGCCAGATTGAACCAGTTCATCCAGTCGTAGGCGATCGCGATGCCCCATGGTCCGCGACTGTAGCGAACGCCCAGCGATAACTCGGCCTGCGGGATGACCGGCTCCGATCGCCGCGACACGTCGATTACCGTCTGGCCCGCGTTGCGTTCCCGCCCGCGAGGCCTGAATGGTCGACGCAGCCAGGGTGACGCTTGAATTGCAGAACAGGCTTAGCGCGGAACTGTACTGGTAGTGGATCGCGCCTCCGAGCCGGCCGCCGAACAGATCGACGTCCGTCGGCACTCCTGTTCACTGGCGCGCGCCCGCCGAACATCGAAATCGTTGCACGAAATGCTGCCGATTATCCCACATATTCCAGTTTATCATCTATTTCGGTAATACCATCGATCGGTGCAGGAACTATGGAGCGGCAGTCTCCAATCCCCCATCTTGCCTGGAATATGGCAGCTGCAGTGTGCAACGAGTGAGGGCGTGGGGGACAGAATGTGTGCCACCGGGTGAGGGCCGTCCCGAGCCCGTGCTGACGGCACGGGACGGTGCAGAACGAGTCGACGGGGGTCTGGTCGGGCCGGTTGTTCCATTGGGATTGTGGTAGCTGATCTACCGCATTGGCGGTGCGTATTGCCGTCCTTGGTTCCGCTCGTCACGGGTATGACGACTGCGCAATACGGTCGAGTTCCGGTCGTGCCGCTTCGCTCGTTTTGATAGGAAAGTTGGCAAGAAGCGGTCGATGGGTTTCTTTGTCCCATGGGGATTCGCGCCACGACGGAGTGTCCTCGATCGGTTCAGGACGAACGCCACGGTAGAACAATGGATTTCCAGTTGCGGTTACACGTATTCACGGCCACGTTGTGCACACTGGTCGCCGGCTTGGGCGACCAGGCTGCGAGGCCGGCGTATTGCGCCGATCAGGATGCCGTGGCGGCCCCGGTCGGTGTTCCGCGACTGCTGCCGCGCTCCTTGCGTTGTGCCGTGGAGGATACCGAACTTTCCGCTCCCGTAACCGGAAGCGTCACCGAAGCGCGCACGAATGTCGCGAGGATGACATCGTCGCTTGCCGTTGAACCGCAACCTAGATCGGGACCAGCAACCGGCCTGAGCCGCTTGCCGGCCGTCGAGTCCACGGTCGTCGAATTGGCGCCGCCGCGCACGATTCCATTGTTCCAACCGGGTCAGTCCGCGCAAGCTGGACGGTTGTCGAGTGGATCGTATGTCGCGGAGAAACGAAGGCGCGGGGGGCCGGAACTGCAGCCGCCCCCCCCGCGCCTCGGTGAAGGTCTTGACGAGTCGCTGACACCCGAACGCGTGCTTCCCCGAAAATCGCCTTTCGAATCGCCCCGTCTGGAACGGCTTCCGCCAGCGCCCGACGATCAGGTGCAGGATCTCGGCCGACGCTTCGATCGGGACCTACCGATCTGGAAGCCGGAGAGATTGACGCGACTCCCGGAGGTCGAGGAGCCGGCGACAGTGGCCGTGCCCCTTGAACCGCGCACCGCGGACGTCCGGATTGCCGTGCGAACGACAACCCCGGCCACGGACGACCGCGCGCCGATGTCCGCACTGCATCTCAACCCGGGGCTCACGTCTCGCGTCGATGCGATCGCGCGCAAGGGGCTGTCGCTCACACTGCGCGGCGCACTTTTTCGGCGCGCGCCGAATTCATCTAGGCTCTGCGATTGACGGCGCAAGGTCTTGATATCGCAGGTGGAGACTCGTCGCATTCCCGGGCTCTTGCGGAAGGCTTGCGGGCCTTGGAGGAGGCGGAATCGTTCCTGCCCCGAGGCACTTGCCTGGAAACCGATATGAAGATCGATTCCATTGTGCAGGCGCATCGGACTGCTGTGCTGAAAAACGCCGCGCTGGATTCGATGACGCCGCTCGTCGCCTTCCAGGAGTATTGCACCTTCGCCCAGCGGCAACTGATCGCGGCGGCGGGAAGTGAGCCGGCCGCATCGCTCGCCGCGGTTCGTTTATGTGCTCGGTGAAGTGCGTATTCCCGGCCTGAACTCGGCGTACTCGGTCAAGGCCAGCCAGCTGTAACGCGGGATCGGATTGGATGGGGTGCGCGAGTGTCGGCGCGGTGCGATTCGAGCCGCGCTGCTCTCGTAGCTCGAAACTTGTTTCGAGAAGTTTCGCGCTACGTCACGCTTCTCGAAACAAGTTTCGGGCTACGTGGCATCGTCGTCGGGCGATCCAGCCCAAACCGAATACTACCAGCGGGCTGACCAGCACGCGGGCCGCCAGCACCGATCGCGGCAGGTCGTTGTCCGAATTGCCGAACAGAGAGGACAGACCACCCAGCAGGAACATTGCCGCGAGCCCGAACAGGCATCGCCAGGCGTCGTTACGGGCAAGCCTCGCGGTTACCCCGGCGCCGGTCAGCGCGGCGAATGTTTCGACCGCAATCACCATCACTACCTGGGTACGACTGAGATCGGACAGCGGATTCGCAGGCGGCTCCCCCGACTCCCGCGCTGTTGCCACCGCGTAAATTGACAGCGCGCCCCAGAAGACCATCACCAGGACCGTTGTCGTGAACACGCCCAGGCCAACGGCCAGAACAGGTCGTGGGATCATCGCGGCTCCTCGTGATGGGACAAATGATGGCGGGATCGTGGGGCTCGAAACAAGTTTCGAGCTACGACCCGTATTGCAGCCGGCTCTGTGTGGTTTGGGCGATCGGCACGTCGAGCAACAACGGGGCGGTGCGGGTCCAGGCACGCTGCAAGTGGTCTGCCAGTTCATCCGGCTCGCCGACTCGATGCGCTTCCACTCCCATCGCGCGCGCCATGGCCACCAAGTCGATTTCGGGTCCGGAAAGGTCGAGCCCTTCGTATTGGTCGCGCAGCGCATGAGGCAGTCCGAGCCCTTTTGCGCCGATTTTGAGGATCTGGTACTGGGCGTTGTTGCAGATCAGGTACGTCACCGGAATCTGGTACCGGGCAGCGGACCAGAGCCCCTGGATGCCGTACATCGCCGCACCTTCGCCCAGAATTCCCAGCACCGGCCGCTCCGGCCAGGCGAGTTTGACGCCCAGGGTGACGCCTAGCCCCCATCCCAGCGCCCAGCCCCGGTGCCCGAAGTAGCCGGTTCCGTTACCGATGGCGCCGAGCCGCTCCAGGGTGGTGTTGGTTGTCGTCACGGCCTCTTCAATGACCGCGATGTTCTTGGGAAGCACGCCCGCCACTGTCCCCATCAAAGCCAACGGGCTCAACGGCCGCTGCGCGCGCTGCTGTTCGACTTGCCGCCGAAGCTGGTCACGCGCTTCCCGGTGACGGGCGGCATGCACCGCACGCCGACCTGCGCAGCCGGTTCGCTCGTCGGGCGTCATGGTCTGGTCAAGTATCTCCACAAGCTCTTCAAGGCCGGCGCGACAGTTCCCCAACAGGCCAATTTCACAGGGATAGTTCTTGCCGATCTGCCAGGAGTCTTCATCGAGATGGATCACTCGTATCGACTCCGGCAGCGCACGGGACGGTTCGTGATAGACGTATTGCCGAAACAGGTCCATACCGACGACAAAGGCCACGTCGAATTCCGCGAGCCGCGCGCCGATTTCCGGCGACCATAGCGGAAGGCCCTGCGCATTCAATTCATGGTCGCAAGGGAACGCCAGCCGGCCATGCGTTGTCCCCGGCTCGGAATAGACTGGCACGCCAAGCATGTCGGCAAGCTGGACCAGCGGCGGCATCGCGCCGCGTTCCGTGATCCGGCTGCCCGCCAGAATCACGGGGTTCCTGGCGCTCCGCAGCAGAACCGCTGCCTTCTCGAGTGCTTCGCGGGGCGGTCGCACGCCCGGGTCGGGAATCTGTACCGGCGAGAGATCAAGTTGATCGCATCGCTCCCGCTGCACGTCGATCGGCAGCGAAAGGAACACCGGGCCGGTTGGTGGCGTCAAGGCGGCCTGCATCGCGCGACGCAAAGCGTTGGGCAGATCCTGCACCCGCTGGACCTCGTACGACCATTTCGTCCAGGGGCGAGTGACCGAGACCATGTCGCCGCCGAGAATCGGTTCCTCGAACGCAAGCCGGCGGTCCTGCTGGCCCGCGGTAACGACAAGCGGAGTTCCCTCGCGAAGGGCGTTGTACAACATCCCCATCGCGTTACCCAGCCCGCAACTGATATGCAGATTGACGAAGCCGATCTGCCCGGACGCCATCGCATAGCCATCGGCCATGGCCATCACCGGGACTTCCTGCAGGCCGAGCACGTAGCGCAGACGTCGGTCGGCCACCAGGGCGTCGTTGAGCGGCAATTCGGTCGTGCCGGGATTACCAAACACGTAACGCACGCCGGAGCCGGCGAGGATCTCGATGACCGCCTCGATTCCCGTTGGCATGTTGACTCCCCATTCGCGGAGACTCCCGCCGTCGATCGGGATTGCCTCGCGCGATGCGCCCGAAGTTACTCCGGGGCAGCACGATCGGCAATGGGACTCGCCATGCCGATTTCCGCGAACCGCTCGAAAAGCGGCCTTGCGAGCGGTCCCTTGAGCGCCGCGGCTTCGGCGGCCTCGACTTCGCTCGCCGCGCCCAACCCAATCAGCGCGCACGATACCGCGGGCGGTGTGATCGAAAAGCGAACCGCCGCCTCGTGTAATCCGATGCCGTGCGGCAGTTCCCGTTCCAGCCGCGCCGCACGCCGCAGATCGCGCTGATAAAGATCGAGGGGAAAGAACTTTGTCGTCAGCGTATGCGTGCTTGGATCGCGGCCCAACATGGCGCCGCCCGCGAATACCCGAATTGCAAACACGCCGATCCGCAACCGTTCGCAGTCACCGAACAGCCGACCGTAGTCCGTCTCCGAAAAGTTTGGCGGCGCGGCGCACTCCGCCGTGGGATTAAGAACGTTGAACGGGATTTGCAGCGTGTCGAATCGGTCGCTGTTCAACGCCTCCCGTAACGCCGCGGCTGAACCGGTCCCCGTTAACCCCACGAACCGTACCCGCTTCTCCGACCGCAGCCGTTCCATCGCATCCGCAATGCCCCCACGACACAAAAGATCGGCGGTGCTGATCGAGGCGGCGATGTCGTTGCGGCGCGCCGTGATGCCGTTATGCAGTTGCAGCAGGCTGACCTGCTCCGCGCCCAGTCGCAGCAGACTGGCCTGAAGCGATCGCTCGATCGCATCGTACGGATCGTCCAAGTCCCGCTCCGACAACCGTACTTTGGTTGCGAGATGCAACGTTTCCCGATTCGCTCGCCCACGCAGCGCGTCGCCCAGCCGTCGCTCGGATTCGCCGTCGCCGTATCCTGGAGCGGTATCAAACCAGTTGACGCCACGCTCCAGCGCCATGTCGACGCATTCGCGTTGGGTTGCGACGTTGGCCGAGGTCATCAATCCGGAGACCGGTCCCGCACCGAATCCCAGCACCGATACCCGCAGTCCGGTTCGCCCCAACAGCCGATATTCCACGGGCTGATCTGCCTTTGCTATGTGTTTGCGTCATTCACCGTTCGGTCCGGGCGTTTTCGCGGTGCGGACGGGGCGCGAGACGGATCGTACCAAGACGGGTCGGGAGACCCGTCCTACTGGTCGTCCATCAGCATCATGATGATGGTCTGTTCGAGTTCTCTTGGTTTGTAGCCGAAAGGTCCGCGACCGCCTTTGTAGGCGACTTTGCCGTCGCGGTCGATCAGGTACAGCCGGTCGGGAAACCCGCTGTACAAGCGATTGACGCGATCGTCCATTTCGTCGACGAGCATCGGCATCGATAGACCCAGGATGGTGCCGCATGTCGAGGCGATCTGTTTGCGGTCGCCGATCGTCTTGGGCTGCTCGAAGCGAATATTAAATCGTTCATTGAAGTCCGCTTTCCAGCCATCGGACGGATGCGCTTCCCGGATGTAAACGGCGTAGAAGTCGACGCGATCTTTGTAGCGTTGGTACAACTTTTCCAAGACCCCAGCCTGGGATCGGAAAGGCCCTCAGGTAAAGCTCCCGAACACCAGCACGACCGGCCGTTTGCCAAAATGTTCGGACAGTCGCACGTTGCGTTCGCCGTCGATGGTCGGAAGCAGGAAGTCGGGCGCCTGGGCTTCCAGTTCCGGGCCCGCTTCCATCGTTCCCAATTCACCATTCAAGAACATCCGCACCACCTCGGCGTCGCTCATCGGCTTTCCGCCGCCGCCCGACATGATTCCCATGTCGAACGACGCAAACAGGTCCTCGTGGGTCAGGAAACCGAGCTTTTCGCGGTCCGAGTTCTTGAAGAAACTCGTGACCTCCTCTTCGCTGATCCTGCCGTTCGAGTCGACGTCCAGACGCATGAACATGTATTCGGTCATCATGGCCCGCGGCGTGGAGAGCGAACGGTTGTACCAGTCGAAATCGAGCAGCAGCAGTTTTCCGTCCAGATCGCGGTCCAGGCGCCGAAAGGTTTCCTCGCGGCCGGCGATGCTCTCGGGCAACTCGTCGACCTTGATCGCACCATCTCCATCGGCGTCGTACCGCTCACGGAGCCAGCGGAAGTCGTAGCGCTTCTGCGGCGCTTTCCACCAGCCGCCGCCGGGACGCATTCCTTCGCCCTTGAGAATTGCCACGGCTTCCTCGCCCCATTCCGGCCGATCCTTCCAGTCGTTCTCCAGCATTTCACCGAGCGCCCGCATGTTCTGCGGCGACAGCTTGGTGAGTATCGAAAACAGCGCCTGAGGACTGCCCGCGCCAGGTACGTCGCCGGCCCCCGTTGCGGACGCGGCGGGAGAACCGCTGCCTGTGGAATCTTGTGCACGGGCGGCAAAACCGGCACTGAGCATCAACGCGGCCACCAGAAGTGCCAGCTCGCCGTGAAATCGAATGCTGCCGGTTTTGTACATCGGTCTGTTCCTGCGCGGGTTGAGGAAGCGAAACGGGGACGCTCTAAGCCTAGGTCGAGCAGGATCGGTTCGCAACTGCCGTAGCGTCGTAGGACGGGTCTCCTGACCCGTCATTTCATTCGTGCGAATGATCGTGGTCCTCTTTTGCCGGAGCACCTTCGATTCCGGTCACCGTAACCACCAGATTATTCGGTTCGCCCGGCACGACTTCTAACTCCAGACCTGACGTGGAATAGGAGTTGAACTTCGGGTGGACCACTCCGCGCTTGCCTACCTTGATCCCTGGCGCGTCTTCCACCACGATCATTTGGACCACCACCACGCGATGTCGGCCGGCAACCGCACCGTCGTTTTCCTGGAACGTTGTAAGATGATACGATCCATCCCGCTCGATGGTTCCCCGCGCCTGCACTTGATGATCCATCGATTTGAACTCGATGGTGCCGACGCGCACAGGCGAACCGTCGTCGAATACGACTTTGCCTGAGACGGGATAGGTTCGCAACGGGTTGGAGCAACCGGTCAGACTAAGCAGCAATCCCCAGGCGAAAAGGGCGTGTACCGCGGGTGAACGACGGGAGCACGACCTAATCGGCATCTGGAATCCCATGACCGTCCTCGCGATTGCTGAGGTTCCCAAGTACCTCCGTGTCGATAGTGGTACGCACAGCTCGCACGGAGCCGTCACAGAAGGCGAATTGGCACACGAGGGGATGCCAGCTTCCCCAGGCAACCAGCGCATTGCCTTCCGCTCGCGGGTCGGAAGCAATCGGAACCGTGGGGCCTCCGACGCGGGTCATGTTGAACACGAAATCGCCGTTAAAGATAAAATTGTCGCCCGGCGACTGGCCCAGCTTTCCAAGCGGCACGTGCATCTCGCCGGACAGCAGAGTATTGCTGAGCCCATCCAGGACCGAGGCGGTGGTAACGCGATCGATCCAATCGACGGGTCGAGCACCATCGCAGTTGGCACGACTTGAGATGATGACGCCCGTTCCATTCCCGCCATAGTAAAAATCGGTAGGTAATCCAAAGGAACCGGGCGACAAATCACCGTGGTTGCCGCCGTAGTCTCCCACCGCACCGGACACCAGGGCGGTCCCCTGCCCCTTGGTCGGCACTCGGCAACCGCAAGGCAGCGTTATGTAAGTGATCGTTGTGGTCAACATCATTCCCGCGCCCACGGCAGTCGCGCTCGACCTTCGAGTCGGACACCAGTAGATGGAAGGCGCCGTGGTGCGAACCGCGTCCGAGTGTTGGGAATATTTGGCGCCAAAATCCCAGGCATCTCGCGCCGATTGCCGTTCGAGAAACGACAGGATTCTCACAAGCCAAGTCGTTTCCTCGCCCCCACAAGCATACTGCGCCGGATCTCCAGGCCTCGGCTGGTAGCGCGCGGGCGGATAAGCGCCGTTGACGTCGTGAAACAGCTGCGTCGCCAGGCTGATTTGAACGAGGTTGTTCTTGCACTGGGTGGCGCGGGCCGCTTCGCGCGCGGATTGTACCGCCGGCAGCAAAAGCGCCACCAGGATACCGATAATTCCAAGCGTCACGAGCAACTCGACTAACGTGAAAGCTCGCGGTGTCTTCGCGCACGTTCGCATCATTCAACCCCAGGTAGCGGCCGCGGAACAACTTATTTATTTATTTATTAGCCGCGTTAACATTACTGTCAAGAAAATGCAGTCGGCCGAAGGACTTTCCAAAGGTTAATCCGGTAAGGACCGCAGCTTCGGACCGTAGGACGGACATCTTGTCTGCCCTGCAAGATACTGCCTCGTTACTGGAGAAGTACTAAACAACCTCGCGCAGCGGCTGGACCCCTTCGTCGACCAGATATTGCGGGCGGCCGCGCAGGTCGAACTCGCGCACCGCGCGCAGGTCGAATCCCAGGTTGCGATAGATTGTTGCCCAGATCTCCTGGAACGAAACAGGACGCTCCGTGGCATACTCGCCCAGCCTGTTGGTCGCGCCGATCACCTGCCCGGTCCGCATTCCGCCACCCGCCAGCAGCGCGGTCGATACTTGCGGCCAGTGATCGCGGCCCGCCGACGGATTAATCTTCGGCGTGCGGCCAAACTCGCCCCAAACCACGACCGTGACGTCCTTGTCGAGTCCACGCAGGTAAAGATCCTCGATCAATGCCGTTGTGGCGCGATCCAGCAGCGGCGCATCTTGTCGAACGGCCTGGAAATTCTGGCCATGATGATCCCAGCGACTGAAGTTCAGTGAGACAACCCGCGCTCCCGCTTCCACCAGCCGGCGCGCGATCAGGAAATTCTCAGTCATCTTCGGCGCGCCGTCGTCGCGGAAGCCGGTCTCGCCCTTCCCGTAACGGGCGATCGTCTCGGGATCCTCTTTGGAAATGTCGATGGCGTCGGCCAGTTCGGACGACGTCAGAATGCCGATCGCCTGCTGCGTAAAATCGTCGATCCCGGCCATGCGACCCGAACTGTCGAGCTGGCGTCGAATCTGGTCAAACGACGTCAGCAACGACCGTCGATCCTGCAACCGGTCGAGCGTAATGCCCTGCAGCGTCATATTCTCGCGCTTGCTAGTCTCATTGCGGCCACCGACCAGTTTGAACGGCGAATGGGCGATTCCCAGAAACCCGCCGTCGCCGTCGTAACCCCAAGGACCATGGTCGGTCTTGTAGCAAAGGCTCAGGTGCGGAGGAATGCTCTTGTTCACCGCTCCCTGAAGCTTCGATACCCAGGCGCCGCCCGCCGGCCATCCGCCCGCGGGTGCAGGGTTCAACGGTCGCCCCGTCATGCACTGGTAGGCGTCGTGTCCGCCCGTCGCACCCACGACCGAACGGATCACCACGCACTTGTCCATCACCGTGGCGAGCCGCGGAAAAACCTCGCAGATATCCAGACCGGGAACGTTGGTCTTGATCGGCTGAAACTCTCCTCGGATTTCCGCCGGTGCGTCGAGTTTCAGATCCCAGAAATCCTGATGAGGAGGCCCGCCCGGCAAAAAGACGTTGATGAGCGCTTTATGCGAACGCCCGCCTGCGGACCGCGATTCCGCTCGCAACAACTCCGAGAGACCCAGCCCGCCCAGCGCCATGCCGCCAATGTGCAGGAAATCCCGCCGATCAACCCGATCGCAGTAACCGCGCCGCGTCTTTCCAAAAATCGAAAGCATTGTTGGTCAAGTCCCTATGCGGTTGAAGTGACGTCTCCGGCCAATCATATCAAGTGCGATGGATCGGTTCAAGCGAAACCGTACTGCCAGATTATCGGCAACGGTACCAGCAAATGCTTATTTTATCGCGGCGCAGAGGCCGCGTAGGCCTTGAACCGGTCGGCGATCTTCGCCTGCCGTTCGTCGCCCTGATGCAGAATCACCCGGTAGAGCAAGCGGAATGAACCACCGGGCTCCACGCGATGCGACCCGTCCATCGCTTTATCATTGTAAAAGTCGTGCAGCCCGAACGGATTGGCGGCAAACAGTCCATAGGTCCGAACGTGCCAGTGCGTCGGATATCGAAAACTCTGCGGATGGTTGAGGATCGCAATGCCGAGAACTTGCCCATCGATCGGCCCATGGTAGTCGACCCACGGCGACGGCTTGCCCCAGGCTGGCTCGTTGGTGAAGCCTTCGGCGTTGACGATCCTGCCGCCGAGGTTTCTTACCACGTCGAGCACTCCCGCGGTGCGGATGCCGAAGCTGCCTTCTTTGGTATCGCCGAACACGACCGGTTCGCTATCGGCGAAGATGGTGATCTGAAAGTCGATCCAGCGCGCGTCGGCATCGGCGCCGAAATAAAGTCGCCGTTCGTCGCGGCAGATTTTTTTGCCGTCAGGTCCCAGCCAGTCATTGCGCGTGGCGATCGTCGCCTGGCTGCCGCCGGCCCGCTCCAGAAACTCCTGGTGCACGATCTGGCCGTGGCCTTTGTTTTCATCCCAGAAGCTGACGCCATTCACGTTCCCGTGCGTGAACCAGAACGAGCGTTGATGCACGTGATCCGTTTTTTCCATGGTGTTGCCTTCGCGCATCGGCCAGGCTCGAGTCATCTCCTTGCCGGTCGGACCGACAACGGGCCAGAGAATCGGTTTGGCGCCCGACTGGATCAAATAGCGCGTAAACAGTTTTCCATCGACCAGGACGGTCGCGCCATCGTCCGCGGAATCGACCGTGAACTCCGCGGCCGACAGGGTTGTCGCGAGCATCGCCACCGCGCCGACGATCGGCAAAGCGCGGCGAATCGAGTTTCTGATCGAGCAAAACGTGGCGGACATGCAACATGCGGTCATCGTTCAGTTCCTGTTCCCGAGGAAATGCGAGGGCGGCGAACTGCCGAATTGAAACACAATCGGAACCAAGGTTCAATCCGGACGACGCGCGCGAAACGGCAAATCCAAAGTGACAGAATGCAAGGCGGCAAGGGGGGCGTTGGTGAGTGACGCGGGGCTTCGGGCACCCTGCCCGTGGCCGTCGGGAAGCGCGGGATGGCCGGCGGGCCAGGCTTCCTTGCCGCGGGTCCTGACGACGCTTTTCCCTTTGCATTTTTCACTTTCGACCCGTTACTCACCATAGCCAAGGCCTTGTAAACGTGCGAAACTCTCGGATCACTTTCGTAGAGAGAACGCTATGATTGCGACCGCGAAATCAACCCTGGATGAACTTTGCGCCTTTGTCCGTGAAACGGCGATGCTGGAGTCGATCCAGTCGCTGTTGGAATGGGACGAAAGGACGAAGATGCCGGTTCAGGCCGGCGAGTACCGCGCGGAACAGATCACTTATCTTTCGGGAATGATCCACCAACGGCGGACCGATCCGCGGATCGAGCAATGGTTGGACGAGCTGGTCGCTTCGCCGCTCGCCGACGATCCGCATTCGGATATCGGCACAACCGCGCGACAGCTGCGACGGGATTACGACCGCCGCACGCGGCTACCGCAGAGTCTGGTGGAGGCATTGACACGCCAATCGGTCCTGGGACAACAGGCCTGGGTAAAGGCTCGGGAGGAAAACAACTTTCGCGCATTTCGCCCCTGCCTGGAAGAGATGATTCGTTTGAAAAAGGAACAGGCGGCGGCGATCGGTTTTTGCAGCCAGCCGTACGACGCTTTACTGGACGAATACGAGCCGGGGGAAAGCACGGAACGTGTCGCGGCGATTCTGGCGGGGCTGCGGGAACAGTTGAGTCCGCTGGTCGCCGAAGTGGTCGCGACCGGCAAGCAGGCACCGATCGAGATTCTGCGGCGCGAGTACCCGACGTCGAAACAGGAGGCGTTTGGCCAGGCCGTCGCCGCACGGATCGGATTTTCTTTCGAGCGCGGGCGGCTGGACGTCACGCACCATCCGTTCTGTTCCGGGATGGGCCCCCACGACTGCCGGATCACGACGCGGTACGACGCGCATTTCTTTCCGTCCGCCTTTTTCGGCATCCTGCACGAGGCCGGGCACGGTATCTATGACCAGGGATTGAGAAGCGAACAGTATGGGCTCCCCCCGGGCAGCTATGTGTCGCTCGGCATCCACGAGTCCCAATCGCGACTCTGGGAAAATTTCGTCGGCCGCAACTATTCGTTCTGGCGGTATTTCTTTCCGCAGGCGCAAGCGGCATTTCCGTCGGCGCTCGCGGGCGTTCGTCTGGAGGAATTCTACTTCGCCATCAATCAGGTACAGCCGTCGCTGATTCGAGTCGAAGCGGACGAGGCCACCTACAATTTGCACATCATTGTCCGGTTTGAACTGGAGCAGGCGTTGATTCGAGGTGATCTGGTGGTCGCCGATCTTCCGGCGGCATGGCGCGAAAAGTACCGTGAGTATCTGGGGATCGAACCGGCGGACGATGCCGACGGCGTGTTGCAGGACATCCACTGGAGCGCCGGCCTGTTCGGGTACTTCCCCACGTACTTGCTCGGCAATCTATACGCGGCGCAGTTCTACGACGCGGCCGATCGGCAGCTGGGCGGGCTGGAGGGCCTGTTCGCGCAAGGTGAGTTTGAACCGCTGCTGCTCTGGCTGCGCCACAACATCCACCAGCAGGGACAGTGCTACTCGCCCGGCGAGCTCGCACTGCGCGTCTCCGGACAACCGCTGGCGCCCACCGCGCTGATGGGACACTTGCGGCGAAAACTGGCGCCGCTATATGGAATTCGTTGCGGATAATCCACTCAGAAACTACAGGAGTCAACGCCATGGTGAAGACAGCGAGTACCATGCTGCCGCTGGGAACGGCCGCACCCGACTTTGAGTTGCTCAACGTCGATGGACGACTTGTGTCGCTTGAGGATTTTGACGACGCACCGGCGCTTGTCGTGATGTTCCTCTGCAACCACTGTCCGTTCGTGAAGCATCTGGCTGCCGCCATCCAACAGCTGGCTTTCGAATACCAGGCGCGCGGGGCCGCGTTCGTAGCGATCAACGCCAACGACGCCAGCCGACACCCGGAAGACTCGCCGGAACGCATGGTGCATGAAGCCGAAGAGCGAGGTTACACATTTCCCTACCTGTTCGACGAAACGCAGGACGTCGCCAAAGCCTACCGCGCCGCCTGCACGCCCGATTTCTTCCTGTTCGACAAACATCGCAAGCTGGCCTATCGAGGTCAGTTTGATGACAGCCGTCCCAGCCTCACTATTCCAATTACCGGGCGCGATCTGCGAGCGGCACTCGATGCGGTGTTGAGCGGACAACCGGCTCCCGAACCGCAGCGCCCCAGCCTGGGCTGCAACGTCAAATGGATGCCGGGCAAGGAGCCCGTCTACTTCGATCCGGCGGGTGTGAAGTGACTGCCCGTTCGGCGAGCACCGCGTCGATCCGCCGGCGGTTGATGCATACTCCCTTCCATCGACGCGGCGACGCGGTCCGCATCGCGGGACAGCGGCTGGACAGATTGCCGCAAGCAAACCTTTTTTTCCTTTGCATCGTCTCTGGCCTCGTCCTTGGTATGACCGCCACCGGCGCGGCGCGGGCGCCGTGCCGGATTACGGTACGCGAGGCCGACGGCGAATGGACCGTTCCCTTGGTGGAGCTGCGCACCACCGACCAGCATCGCTGGGTATCCGACAATGCGGGTGTGATCGCTTTCGATTTGGAGGAAGCGTTCGGTCGGGAAACGTGGCTGTCGGTCGCATCGCACGGATACGAAGGTCCCGCCGACGGATTCGGCTTTCGAGGTGTTCGAATTACGCCGGTATCGGGCGGCGAGCTGACGGTGGAAGTCCGTCGCACCTCGATCGCTCGCCGCATCGGCCGCCTGACCGGCGCGGGACTGTTTTCCCAGAGCCGGCGGCTGGACGAGCGGGCGCCCGCCGTCGAGGAACCGATCGTCGGCTGCGACAGTGTTCAAAACGCCGTCCACAATCAACGGCTGTATTGGTTCTGGGGCGACACGACGGTTCGCCATTATCCGCTGGGGATCTTTCACGCCTCCGGGGCCACCTCGGAACAGAACGCGCCGACCCCGCTTGCTCCGCCCCTGGCTTGGAAGTTCGAGTACTTTCGTGATGAGAAGTCTCGGCCCCGAAGCGTTGCCCCGATGCCGGGTGACGGACCAACCTGGCTCACCGGGGTGGCAAGTGTTCCAGATCAGTCCGGCAGGCACCGGCTGGTCGCAAGTTACATGAAGGTGAAAGCTCCGCTCACGGTCTACCGCTGGGGCCTGGCAGTCTGGGACGAGCAGCAACAGCAGTTCACCCACGAGAAAACCGTCTGGGAAAAAGACACCGACGAAACGCAACCAAAAATCCCCGAAGGTCACGCCGTACTCTGGCGGGACGAACGCAATACGGAGTGGCTGTTGTTCGGCAACCCCTTTGTGAAACTTCGTTGTCCGGCGCGTTTCGAGTCCTGGCGGGACGCCTCGACCTGGGAGTCGCTCGATCCGCCCCGCTCACTTCCCGCGGCTGGAACGCAACCGACGGTAACTCCGCATGCCGGTTCAATCGCCTGGAATCCCCACCGGCAACGATGGGTCACCCTGTTTGTGGAGCAATTCGGCAAGCCGTCTTACCTCGGTGAAATCTGGTACGCCGAAGCGAAGTCGCCGTTCGGGCCGTGGGGCTCCGCCGTCAAAGTCCTGTCGCACAACAACTACTCCTTTTACAACCCGAAACTGCATCCGCAGTTCGCCGCGGGCGAAGGCCGTTATGTCTATTTCGAGGGGACTTACACCGCAACGTTCGCGGATCGTCCCGAGCCGACCCCCGGCTACGACTACAACCAGATTCTGTATCAGCTCGACCTCGACGATCCCCGACTCGCCGCAGCGCGCGTCGATTGAAGTCAGGACAGTATTGGTTCGATTACCTGCCCGCCGACGTCGGTCAGTCGTCGACCGATCCCGTTGTGGTAGTAGGTAAGTTTTTCGTGGTCGATACCGCAGAGGTGAAGCACGGTGGCGTGGAAGTCATTCCAGTGCACTCGATTTTCCACGGCGTGCAAGCCAACGTCGTCGGTTGCCCCGTAGGCGATGCCGGCGCGCAACCCGGCGCCGCACATCCATACCGAGAATCCGTACTGATTGTGGTCGCGTCCTTCTCCCAGCACGCCATCGGCCGACTGGGTGAATGGAGTTCTCCCGAACTCACTGGTGAACAACAGCAAAGTGTCGCGCAGCATGCCACGTTGCCGCAGGTCCTGGATCAGGGCGGCGATCGGCTGGTCGATGCGCGCCGCTTCCTGTCCGTGATTCTGCCGCATGTTCTCGTGTCCGTCCCAGTTGATGCGGGGCGAACCGAAAGCACCGCCGGAGAAGACCTGAATGAAGCGTACTCCTCGTTCCAGCAAGCGTCTGGTCAGCAGGCATCCGCGGCCGAAGTCGGAGGTCTCCGCGCGGTTCAGGCCGTACAGTTCGTGAGTGGCATTGGTTTCGGAGGCAAGATCGGCGACGGCCGGAACGGCCAGTTGCATCTTCGCAGCCAGTTCGTAGCTGCGGATTCTCGCCGCGAGCAGGTCGCCGCCGCCTTGCCGCCGCAGATGTTCTTGATTCAGCGCGCCGAGCAACTGGCGGCTGGCGAATTCCGTCGGTTCGGGGATCGGACGTGACGGCGTAATATCCTCGATCGGCGTCCCTTTGCCTCGAATCACCACCCCCTGGTGCCGCGCGGGGAGAAAACCGCTGGTCCAATTGATCGATCCTCCGGCCGGGTAGCCTCGCGAATCGGGGATCACCACGAACGCCGGCAGGTCGTCGGTTTCGCACCCCAGGCCATAGGAGGCCCACGCACCAACGACGGGAAACCCATTCAATCGGAAACCGGTATTCTCCTGGAACGTTGCAGGGGTGTGGTTGGAGGTGTCGGCGAACATCGATCGGATCACCGTCAGTTCATCGGCCAGTTCGGCGAGTCGCGGGAAGAGGTCGGAGATCCAGAGCCCGCTTTGCCCGCGCTGCTGGAACTCCCAGTCGTTTTTGCGCAGCAACCCGACCTGCCCGAAAAAAACATCGGGGCGCTCGGCCGCCCCCAGCGGCTGGCCATGGTGGCGCGCCAGCGCCGGTTTGAAATCGAAGCTGTCCACCTGACTTAAACCGCCACACAAAACGAAGTGCACAACGCGTTTTGCCTTGGGTTCGAAATGCGGCGCCGGCGGGTGTGCCTCGGACGCCACAGGCTCGGCACGCGCATCGCGCCGCGCGAGCAGCCATGCCAGTGCCGTGCCGCCGATCCCCCGCGCGGCGAAGGAAAACAGATCCCGGCGGTGAAGCCGCGTCAGAGATTCCCGGAATAGTTCAGGGCGCATATAAGAACTCGTTGCTGTTGATCAACACGCGGCCCAAGGCCGGCAGGCCATGGTGCTGCGCGAATTCCCGCATCGTCCGCAATTCTTCGGCGACAGGCGCTCGTCCGTAAACGAGCCGGACGAGTTGCACAATCTGGGACGACAGTTCGGGCCTCGCCTCGCGCTCCACGCGCCCGGCAAGCTGGTCGGCGATCCGTAAGGAAAAGGCGTTGTTCAGCAGCGCCAGCGACTGCAGTGGCGTCGTGGTCGTTGCTCGAACCGGCGTCTTGGTCGAAGGATCAGGACAGTCAAATACGTCGAGAAAATTGCTGCGGCCCGAACGCACCCAGGTCCGATAGAGGCTGCGGCGGTTGAAGGTTGCTCCCAGGGGATTCTTCATTTCGTAGAACTGGGTGTTGTGGACGTAGGTCGTGAAGTCGTGATAACCCGGCCCGCGCATTTCCCAGTTCAGCTCGCCGGCGATTTCCAGCATGCAGTCGCGCAGGACTTCGGCGTCGAGTCGCAGCGGCTCCTTGCGCCAACCGAGCCGATTCGCGGCATCCTTCGCGGCGCAGTCCGGCCGATGCCGCGATGACTGGCGGTAGGTCGCCGAGACCAGGATCTCGCGATGCAATCGCTTCCAGCTGCCGTCAAAACGCCAAAGGGCCGCTGCCAGCCAATCGAGCAGATCGGGATGGGACGGACGGCCGCCGTTAAAACCAAAATCGTTCGTGGTGTCGACAATGCCGACGCCGAAATGGTAATGCCAGAGTCGGTTGACGACCACGCGGCTGAAGAGCGGGTTGCGGCGATCGCTGATCCAATCCGCCAGCCGTCGTCGGGCCTGATCCTCGGGAGCATCCGGCGCGAGTCCCCATTCCGCGTCGCAACTACGCAGCGCTCGGATGCCTGACGCCGAAACCAGTTCCCCTTTCCGCGTCGTCTGACCGCGCTGCAGCAAATGGGTTGGCTCAGGCTGCCGGGGACTGTTGGCGTAGAATTTTATTTCCTGCCAGCGATCGATCTGCGAACCGAGCTGGTGGATCTCAAACTGCAGTGCCTGGAGTCGCTGCCAGTCCTCCGGAGCCATGTGCGCGGCGAGTTCCTCGGGACTGACGTAATCGCTCTCCGCGCCGGCGACGGCCGCGGCCGCGGCGGCCTCCGAGGCAGTCAACGCCCGATCGTACAGCCGCGCACTGAGGATGCCGGCCTTCAGCATGCGATTTCCTCCCGGGGGAGCGTGGCGCAAGCCGAACACCAGTTGCGCCTGACCGGTCGGATACGGCTGCAGCCCGGCACTGCGATACGCTTCGCCGTACGGCTGGCCATTGCGGAACGCGGCAATGGTGCCGTCTTCGTGGTAGCTGATCGCGAACCAGACGGCCCGCTGCGCCGCCTCCGTTTCCACCTGCCCTTGGAACGACTGGTACCGGCTGAACCCATTGCTTCCCGCCATCCATCGACCGGCTTCTTTTTCACCAAAGACAATGGCGTCGAAGATCGAGCCATCGAGCGTCTGGACGCTGATCGCGCCTCCGCCGTGCTGGTCCAGATCATGGAGTTGCAGGAATACTTCCAGCGTCTTCGCTCTCAACTCAAAAGGCAGCGGAGGGGTCACGTAATGTCCGGCACCGTCGAGCAGCAGGCGTCCGTCGGCGAGCCGTGCGGAGTCTTTGGCCGAGCCTTGCAGCGACGAGGGGCTGACGCGATCCGGGGCCGAGAACTCCCAGCTCGCGACGGGCACCGGGGCGGGCGTGTTGCGAACAGGGTTCGCTTTGCGCTCCGCGAGAACTGCTTCCCGCGCGGGAAGCTCCCGTCGCGCCGCTTCGTCGCGCAACAGTTCGCGCCGCTGCTGCAAGGCGATCATCGGCGCGCCGGCGACCTGGTTGTTTTGCTCTGCTTTCCATTCACGCTCGCCGTGGCGAACGCCGCTCAGCGCCGCCGCAAACTGATAATACTCTTTTTGCGAAACCGGATCGAACTTGTGATCGTGGCATCGCGCACAATTCGTGGTCAGTCCAAGAAACGTCTGCGACACCGCCGCGACGATGTCCTCCATTTCATCCTGACGTACAATCGCGCGCATCGCTTGACTCTGCTGCGACTGCCCCACCTCGTCGTAGGCCCCCGCCACCAGAAATCCTGTCGCGATCTGGTTGCCTGCGTCGTCCTGACCGAGGATATCGCCCGCGAGTTGCAGGCGGGCGAATTCATCGTAAGCCAGATCGCGATTCAACGCCGCGACGACCCAGTCACGATACCGCCAGGCATTCGTCCGCAGCTTGTCGCGCTCAAATCCCTGGCTCTCGCCGAACCGAATCAAATCGAGCCAGTGTCGTGCCCAGCGCTCGCCATACCGCGGAGACGACTGCAAACGGTCCAGCCAGCGCTCGTAAGCGTCTGGCGCGGAATCGTCGACGAAATCGTCAAGTTCCTCCAGCGCGGGCAGGATGCCGATCAGATCCAGAGCGGTTCGCCGAGCCAGTTCGCGCGGTAATGCCTGCGGCGCGTGCGCGAGTTCGGCGCGGGCCAGCGCTGCCCCAATAAAACAGTCGATCGGGCCATGCGCCGCGCGCAACAGAACGTGCCCCACGAGCGGAGTGACGTCGCCAATCGGCTGCAACGACCACCAGTCGTAGCCGGCCCGAGCGTCACTCGAATACTCCAGCGGGTTAATCGGCCGCGCACCCCAACTCGCACCACTCCTGATCCATTGCTGCAGCAATTTCCGCTCGCCCGGTTCCAGCGGCGCTCCAGGCTGAGGAGGCATTTCGCCCGCGGCGATCCGCTGCCAGAGCAGACTCTGCGCGCGATCCGCCGGATCGACCGCCGGACCACTATCGCCGCCGCGCGCCAACCCTTCCGACGTTGTCAGATCTAAACCACCCTTGGGATCGCTGGCGTTATGGCAGCCCGCGCAGCGGCGAGCAATCAACGGCGCGACTTGCTGATCAAAGTCGATTTCCTGCGCCGCGGCGTCCATATTCAGGCCGAAGACGACCGCAATCAGAACCAGGAATACACGCAAATCGTTTGCGGTTCGGCTGGCAGCCATTTAGACCTCGGAAGGTGGTGCCGCGGCGGGCGACTTTTCCGGCGACGCCGGATTCGCATCGGGAGCCGAGGGCGACGGATCGTTCGGCGAAGCCGCAGGATCCGTCTTCTCGGCAGGCGCCTCCGGTTCGCTCGACCGGGCAGCGTCCGGCTCTCCTTGCGGCGGTTCGTCGTTCTCCGCACGTTTCTTGCGGCCGCCGCCACCGCCACCACCACCGCCGCCGGCTCCACCAGGAGCGATGCTGGTCGGCTCCGATTCCAGTTTCGCCGCCTTATCGAAATCGACACGCTCCACGAATCCCAGATCGGCTTTGCTCGGTTCCTCGTTTTCGAACGCCTGCGCCAGGAACGGCCGCTCGATTCCGGCATACACCACGTACAGCTTGTACGTGCGCAGCGGCATCCCGGCACGCCATTCGTACGTTTCAATTGTGGAAGTTCCTTCGGTTCGTTTGCTGCTGTGTGCGCGGCCGACCGTCTGCCGCACCTCCGCGGGACCGATCAGATCCTTGCCAACCGCGGTTTTGGCCTGTTTTTCCACCAGTGCGTTAACCGCCAGATAGGCCTGATGAACGGCGGGCCGCGCCCAGAGGAAATCGTACGCCAAGGCACCAAGCAGAATTACAAACACGCCAAGTAACACAAACTGCCGCTTCATCGAATCCTCCCGCGCAGACTTTGCTTTTTTCCACCACGATCCGTTAAACAGTCCGCCGACAGTTGCCGCGATCTCTGATTGCGCTCCCAGTCTAGCTCTTGCGACGGCGCCGTTCCAGTCAGTCGGGAACAAGCGGCTCGGGGACTTTTTTTCGCGGTCGCCGCCTGAGAAACACCAGGAAACCTGTTAAAACGGCCGGCAGTCGATGATCGAGTGCCGGCCGTCGGATCGGGTTGGAAAAGGTCGAACCGCGGACCGGGAAGCCGATCAGCGGGTCGGTTCAGGCCTTGGCCTTGCTTCGCGACTCCCGCAGCCCGCGGCTGAGGATATCGCGCAACAGCGGTGAATAGTCTTCGTACTTCGACTTGTCGGGCGCGGCCGGCGCGTATTGGAAAATCGCATCGCGCGGTTTCTTGCCGAGCGCGATCAACGTCGAACTGACCGTGCCTTTCTCCGACCCTCGGAGAATCATGCCCGGACGATCGGGGGCGGAAGGTGGCCGCGCGAACACTTTGCTCGCTACCGCCAGGAACTTGACCGGAGAATCCAGCGTCTGCAACGTCAACAAACGCCGCGCTAACTTGCCCCGTTCACTGCGCGGGTCATTCACGTCGCCCGCACAAAGGATACTCAAGCCTTCCTCCAATTCGGATACGTTCAGGTCGTCTCCACCGTGAACCACCCAGCCACTCTCCGCATCGGCACAAACAAAATTCACCCCCTCGTACTTGCCGGTCGAAAGTTCATCCATCGCCAGCGACATCGCATGGCGGGCGGAATTGGCGCGAAGCAGATCGCGGCAAAGCAAACCACGCGAACGAGGATTCTGCGAAACGCCGTGCTTGGGCCGATTGCAGGCGGCAACCAGAATGCCGGATTGATTTACACCTAGCCAGGTGCCGCTGGCGACCTGATCGATTCCACAAAGTATGCGGGGCTTGCCCGACTGGATCGACGGGACGGCCGTCGGCCGGTCATAACGCTCCTCCCTGTTCATGGCCACGAGAATTGGTGCCTCCGGCACCAATCGATACTGGATTGCTAAGATACACATCGACTTGACTTTGCATCTGGAAATAGTGTGTACAGGCCTTCCGCTCGGCTAACACCCGGGCGGTGGCCAGTACGATAGATGAATCCACAACAATGTATTCGTTGCACGGGCCGATGGACACCCCTATATAGGTGCTTGGTATACCCTCTGTTTTGTCCGTATCCGTCTGGGCCCTTGTTCGCCGCGACGGAAAGACATATTGTGCAACGGTTTGGCGAAACCGGCGGCGGGGTAGCCCGCCGGTGGAAGTGGCGAGCTGACGGGGAAATTCAAGGAAATACGTGGTGATCCTCAAGAAAAAGTCATCGGACATTCCTGTCCGTATCGGGATTGTGGGAGCGGGAGCGGTCAGCGACTATCACCATGTGCCGGCGATCCGCCTGGATCCGCGCGCTCGCCTGGTGGCCGCCTGCGATGCTAGCAGCGAGCTCTTGTCGCGACGGCATTCGGAATGGGGCCTGCAACGGACGACGACCGATTATCGCGAACTCTGCGCCGACCCGAACGTCGATGCATTGATCATCGCCACGCCGAACGACACGCACGTTCCGATCGCCGTCGAAGCGGCTCGAAACGGAAAACACCTGATGTGCGAAAAGCCGCTGGGACTGAACGCCGCCGAAGTGCGGCGGATGTACGCGGCGGCGCGCGATGCCGGTGTCGTCCATATGACCGCATTCACCTATCGATTCGCGCCGGCAATGCGATACCTGCGGCAACTGCTGCATTCGGGCGCCTTGGGGACGCCGCGGCATTTCCGTAGCCAGCGATTCCTCGATTGGCCCGAAACCAGTTGGGGCTGGCGGCAATACCGGGAGCGGGCCGGCGCGGGCGACCTGTTTGATATGACGATCCATCGCATCGATTTCTCGATCGACTTGCTGGGCGATCTGGCCAACGTGTGCGGTGCCGTCGCCCGTTTCGCTCCACGAGATCGGAGCGTGCAAGGCGAGCAGTGTCCCCCGTCCACCGTGGATGACTGGTCGAGCTTGATCGGCGAGTTCCAATCCGGCGCCACGGGGGTGTGGGAAGGAACGACCTTGGCCAAAGGATATGGTCTCAACGGATTTGGACACGAGTGGGCCGAAATCAACGGCTCCGACGCCTCCGCCGTCTATCGGCTGCATGCGCCGAACCAGATCCTGCTCGGACGGACCGGCTCCGATCTGGCAGCGGTCGATGTCCCCTCGGAATTTCTCAAGCCAGCTTCGAGTCCACGGGACCTGTCGCAGGGTGAACCGGCCACCGTGTTTCGCTACGACCTGGTCTGGGAATTCGTTTCGGCCATCGTGGAAGGCCGCGACGCCGTCCCCAGTTTCTACGACGGCCTCAAGGCGCAAGTGGTCGCCGACGCCGTGCTGCAGTCCCACGCGCAGCGATCGTGGGTCGCGATTCCCGGCGAGCCGCGGTGAGGGGACACGGGGACACGGGGACACGGGGAACGGGGACACAGAACGGGGGGACGGGGAGCGGACATGACAGTGCAGCGATTGCCGGAACGGAAGCAGGTGAAGGTGGAGGATACCTGGGATTTGTCGTCGATGTTCGCATCGGACGAGTCCTGGGAAGCGGCGTTCAAGAAATTGGACAAGAAGATTGCCGGGTACGAGAAGTTCCGCGGCACGCTGGGAGAAAGCGCCCGGCAACTGGCGGCCTGTCTGGGATTTGATCAGGAGTTCGACCGCGCGGCCGATCGGCTTGGGACCTACGCGCATTTGCGCAGCACGGAAGATCAGGCCGACAGCGCGACGCAACGCATGGTCGGCCGCTACATGAATCTGGCCACGCGTGCTTCGCAGGCGGCAAGCTTCATCCGGCCGGAGATCATGGCGATCCCGGAGTCGACGATGAAGAAATACCTGGCGGCGCGGGAACTGAGCGCGTACCGCCTGCTTCTGGAGCGTTTGTTGCGGTTCAAGCCGCACACGCTGTCCGACAAAGAGGAGAGGCTGCTCGCGATGCAGGGCGAGATGGCCCAATCGGCCAATCATGCCTTCCGGCAGTTGCTCGATTCGGACCTGCGTTTCGGCAGTTTGAAGAACGAAAAAGGGCAGGAGATCGAGCTGAGTCATGCCACGTTCCTGCAGTTCCTCATCTCTCCGAACCGCAATGTGCGAAGGGCCGCGTTCCGGCAGTATTACGAGCAGGTCAAGGCCCACGAGAACACGCTGGTCGCGACGCTCAACGGCTCCATGCAGTGCGACGTCTATTACGCTCGTGCGCGGGGCTACAACTCCGCGTTGGACGCCGCACTGTTTCCCGATCGCGTCCCGCGTAAAGTCTACGAGAACCTGATCGCCACGGTGCGTCGGCACCTGCCATCGGTGCATCGCTTCTACGAAGTCCGGCGGCGCAAGATGCGGCTGCGCGACATTCATCATTACGATACATACGTCCCGATCCTGAGCGAACTTACCCGCCGCCACACCTGGAAACAGGCGGTGTCGATGATCGGCAAGGCGCTGCGTCCACTGGGCGATGACTATGTCGCAGTGCTGGAGCGGGGCTTGAGCGGGCGGTGGTGTGATCGCTACCCCAACCGAGGCAAGCAGAGCGGCGCGTTCAGCAGCGGCTGCTACGATAGCGATCCGGTGATCCTGATGAACTTCAAGGAAGAAGTGTTGAACGACGTGTTCACGCTGGCGCACGAGGCAGGCCATTCGATGCACTCGCATCTGTCGTGCAAGCACCAGCCGTATATCTACTCCCAGTACACAATCTTCGTCGCGGAAGTGGCCAGCACGTTCAACGAGGAGTTGCTGAGCCATCATCTGTTGCGGAAGACCGAAGATCCGCTGGAACGGGCCTTTTTGATCAATCGGGAGATTGACGACATCCGTTCGACCCTGGTACGGCAGACGATGTTCGCGGAATTCGAGATGCTCGCCCATGCCCGGGTCGAACAGGGCGAACCGCTGACGGTGCAGGCATGCCGCGAAATCTACGGCAAGCTGCTGCGCGACTATTTCGGTCCGGAGTTTGTCCTCGACGAGGAGCTGGAACTGGAGTGCCTGCGCATTCCACATTTCTATCGGGCGTTTTACGTTTACAAGTATGCCACCGGCATCTCGGCCGCGATCGCGCTCAGCCAGCGTGTGCTGAACGGCGGAGCCAACGAACTGCGCGATTACCTGAACTTTCTGCAGGGCGGCTGCTCGAAGTATCCGCTCGAACTGTTGCGGGACGCCGGAGTCGACATGGAGTCGCCCCAACCGATCGATACCGCGCTGCGTCACTTTGATTCGCTGGTGAGTGAACTCGATGCGCTGCTGTAGTCGCCGGCCGTCGCTCCACGTCGCAATCGGCCGCTTGCCGGCTCCACCGCGGAGGCCGCTCTTCCCATCCCCGCCGCGTGGTTCGAGGTGACGATGGGCCACACTGGTTCCGCGATCGTGCTGGTCGTTGATGGGCTGCGTGCGGGATTTCTTGGCCCGTACGGCAACACGCTGATCGAGACACCCGCCTGCAACGATCTGGCGGCGCGCGGCGAGCTTTGGGAGCATCTGATCGCCGATTCCGCGGAACTCGAATCGATCTGCGATTCCTGGTGGATGGGGCGGCATGCCGCCGGCCCGTCGCGCGCGGCGGCGGAAGACAGTTCGATCCTCGCGGAACTGGCTCACGCGGGAATTCACACGCATCTTCTGACCGACGAACCGCGCGTGGCCGGCCATCCGTTGGCCAGACAGTTTCGAGCGGTTACGAACCTTCCGCCTTCGATCGTCAGCGAACCTGCGCGAAGTCCGGAAGGGACGTCGATGGCCAGCATCGCGACGCGAGTCGCCAGACTGCTGCCGGAATTACCCCACCCGTTCCTGCTCTGGGTTCATGCGCAAGGGTTGCGCGGCGCCTGGGACGCGCCCCTGGATTTGCGCCGCCATTACCAGGAGGAAGGCGACCCGCCGCCGTACGCGGAGGTCGCCGCTCCCTGCCTGCGATTGGACGGGCCGGCCGATCCCGATCAGGCATTCGCCTGGCTCCAGGCCTATGCCGCCCAGATCAACGTCGCGGACATGGCCTTGGGCTTTCTGGTCGACAGTGTACGGGCACTGCGCGAGTGCGATCCGGAGTTGCCGCTCGCGTTCTGCCTCACGTCGGCTCGCGGTTTTCCGCTGGGCGAGCATGGAGCGGTGGGGGAACGGTCCGACGCCCCGTTGCAAAGCGAATTGTTGCACCTGCCGCTGATTTGGGATGACGGCCGTTTCGAGCGCGCGGGCTGGCGGCATCAGGTGCTCGCCCAGTCGCCGGATGTTGGAGTCACGATCGGAGAATGGCTCTTACCCGGAATTGCCTCGTCGCCGCGCTGGGGACGAGATCTTCTATCGAGCTCGCTGGACTTTTCGCAGCTTGCATATTCGACTGGGACGGAGCAACGCGCGGTCCGCAGTCCCGCCTGGTGTCTGGTGGAGCGCGCCGGGCAGGCGGCCTTGTATGCCAAGCCGGACGACCGCTGGGAAGTGAACGATGTGGTCCGGCTCTGCCCGTTGATTGTGCGGCAATTGCAGCAGCAGGGGGACGAATTTGCGCGTTGCCTGCTCGCCAATTGCCGGTCGTCGCTGCCGCCGTTGCCGGAGGAGTTAATCCGCGCGGTTGAGTAGTCCCTCGGCGATCGCGGAGCAGAGCGTCTCCAGGTTGTCGTCGGTCATCCCCGCGACGTTGATGCGGCCGCCGTTGAGCACGACATAAATGGAGTACTTCGTACGCAGTTCATCAACCTGCATCGGCGTCAAACCCGAGAACGAGAACATCCCTTTCTGGCGCGCGATGAAATCGAAGTCGTGTCGCGGCGCCTTGGACTTCATGGTCTGCACAAATCGAACGCGCATTTCCGCAATACGCTGCCGCATTTCGGTGAGTTCCTGTTCCCATTCCCCGCGCAGCGCCGGATCGTTCAGCACGGTGGCCACGATCGCCGCGCCATGGGAGGGCGGGTTGGAGTAGTTGACGCGGATGCAGACCCGGATGTGGGTCAACGCCGCGTCGGCAGAGGCCTTATCGGCGGCGACGACCGTCACCGCTCCGACGCGCTCGTTGTACAGGCCGAAATTCTTGGAGAAGGAACTGCAGATCAGCAGTTCCGGGTTCTGCTGGCAAAGTGTCCGAAGCCCGACCGCGTCCTGTTCGAGCGTTCCTCCGAATCCCTGGTACGCAAAATCGACCAGCGGCAACAATTGCCGCGCGCGGACCGCTCGGGCGATGCGTTCCCATTGCTCGCCGCTCGGATCGATGCCGGTCGGGTTATGGCAGCAGGCGTGCAGCACGATGACGTCGCCCGCGGCCATCGTTTCCATGGCCGCCAGCATCGCGTCGAAATCAAGTTCGCGGCCCGTTCGATCAATGTACGGGTACGATTCGACCGAGAGACCGGCCGACGCGAAGATGTTCAGGTGGTTGTCCCAGGTCGGCTTGCTGAACCAGACGCGCCGGCCGGGGAACTTGCGCTGCAGGAAGTCGGCCGCGACGCGCAGTCCACCGGTCCCACCCGGCGTCTGCGCGGTCACCGCCCGCCCGCCGCGGATGATATCGTGGTCGGTTCCGAAAAGCAGTTCCCGGACCGACTTGCCGTAGGCCGCCGATCCCTCGATCGACAGATAGCTTTTGTTATTTTCCTGTTCGAGCAACCGGCGTTCCGCTTCCTTGACGCATCGCAGTACGGGAGTTTGCCCGCGCGCGTCCTTATACACGCCAACGCTGAGGTTGATCTTCCTTGGATTGGGGTCGTTCTTGAACGCTTCCCCCAGACCTAATATCGCGTCGGGTGGAGCCGGAGCCAGGCTTTCAAACATGCGTCAATTCCAGAAAACAAAGGAGATCGAACGTCCAGGGATTTCCAACATTCCAAGGGAGGCCAGCGCGAAGTCGCTGGATTTTGCGGGGAGGATGCCTTGCGAGCAAGCACGCGGCATGTGACAATCATGCTAACTTCCTCGGGTAATTCCAGGTAGCCCCCCCGTCCGCCGCCACACGCGCCGCAACCCGACCCTTGTCATTCCCGCAATGTTTGTCATTCCCGCAATGTTTGTCATTCCCGCAATGTTTGTCATTCCCGAAAATGGGAGTTATGTGACTTTGTTGCCCGTTCCATGTTCGATGCACCTGCCAGAGATTGCTCCGGTAGAACTCTAACTCCTCCCAAAAAATCTTGACGGGTCTAGCTTGCATGGCAAAACGACGTGTCGGCGTCTGGCTGATCGGCGCAAAAGGCGGCGTGGCGACAACAACGATCGTGGGGCTGGTCGCGCTGAAGAAGGGGCTGGCTCCCGATTGTGGTCTGGTTTCGCAACTGCCCGAATTCTCCCACCTGGAGTTGCTTGGGTTCAAGGATCTTTCGATCGGCGGTCACGAGATTCGTCAGACGACACTGTTTGACGAGGCGATGAAACTGCACACGGTCAGCCGGGTCCTGGATCAGGAACTGTTGTCGCGCTGCAAGACGGAGCTGGATCGGATCGATAAGCAGATTGTGCCCGGCACGATTCTGAATGTGGGTTCGACCATCGAGAAGTTCGCGAGCAGCTCGCTGCGGCACCGCGTCGAGACGCCGCGGCAGGCGATCGAGCGAATCCAGAGTGACTACAGGTCGTTCCTCAAGTCCCAGCAGCTCGACCAGTTGATCGTGATCAATCTCGCATCCACGGAACCGCCGCTGGATGATAGTTCGCTGCCGGCGCGCTGGAAGGAGCTCGAACGGCTGCTCGACCGACCGGCGAAAAAAAGCCCGCTTGCGGCAAGTTCGATTTACGCCATCGCCGCGCTTGACCTCGGCCTGCCCTACGTCAATTTCACGCCCTCCGTCGGATCCGCGCCGCCCGCGATCTGCGAATTGGCGTTGGAGCGCGAGACCTGCCATATGGGCCACGACGGCAAGACCGGTGAGACGCTGCTGAAAAGCGTACTCGCACCGATGTTCGCGCACCGCAATCTGGAAGTGATGAGCTGGGTCGGGCACAATATCTTCGGCAACATGGATGGGAAAGTACTGGACGATCCGGAAAACAAGAAGACCAAGGTGCGCAGCAAGGACCGCTTGCTGCATCAGATCCTGGGCTATCACCCGCAAACGCATGTCAGCATCGAGTACATCGAGAGTCTGGGCGACTGGAAGACCGCCTGGGATCATATCCATTTCCGCGGCTTCCTTAATACGCCGATGGTGCTGCAGTTCACCTGGCAGGGATGCGATTCGCTGCTCGCCGCGCCCCTGGTCATCGATCTGCTGCGATTCACCGAACTTGCGGCGCGGCGCAAGGAGCACGGTTTGCTGACATTTCTCTGTTGCTTTTTCAAGAGCCCGCTGGGCACTCCGCTGCACGATTTCAGCCAGCAGTTTCAGGTTTTGAAAGAGTGGTCGCGGAAGTGATCGCGATCCCGAACCGCCGCGCGGAGCGGCGGATCGATTTTCTTTGGCAAGTCCAGGGAGCATTCAGATACACGCCATGGATTCAAGCGACGAACATACACAGAGGCTCTCCGCGGATTTGACCATACAGCCTTTCGACGAACTCGTGCGGCGAGGCCTTTCGTTCGCGCGCGAGTATGCCTTGATTTGAGGCCACATCGTGGTCCGATCGGTGCATCTGGTAGTGGGACTGGTCAGCCAGCAGTCGGATCTGACGATGGCGGCGCTGAACGAGTGTGAATTGAATTTTGATCGACTATGCCTGGCCCTTTTACGCATGATCTGCCCGGAGCGGCTTGCCGGAGCGGACGATTCCAATACGACCTGGAGCACCACAGCGAAACGGATCCTGGAGCGAGCGATCGGGCTGGGCCAAGGCGATTCGCAAGTGCGCGTCGAAGAGCGGCACTTGTGGCGGGCGATCTTGATGGAGACGCGAGGCGTGGTGTTGCAAGCGCTCGACGAGCTTGGCGTGATCGAGGCGATCGCGAGCCGTTTGCAAGGCGTCTGAAGTTGTGGATCGCATCGCGATCCAACGCGGGAGGGAGGCTCCTGGCGTTCTCATCGGCGCGACAGTCCGTACTTTTTATCTAGCGGGCATGGATGGGTGTCGAGTCGGGCGAAGTGTCGCGCGGGGCGAACCAACTGTAGATTGCGGGCACAACCAGGGCTGTCAGCAACGTCGAGCTAACCAGTCCCCCGATCACGACGGTTGCCAGCGGCCGTTGGATCTCGGCGCCCGCGGTCGTACTGACCGCCATCGGTACGAACCCCAGGCTGGCGACCAGCGCCGTCATCAGCACCGGTCGAATGCGGATCAGAGCGGTTTCCGAGGCGGCGTCGGCCGGACTGCGGCCGTCGCTTCGCAGCTGCTCGGCACCGCTGACCCAGACCAGTCCGTTGAGTACGGCCACGCCGAACAAAGCGATGAAGCCGACGCCAGCCGAAATGCTGAACGGCATTCCACGCAGCGCCAATGCGAAAATTCCTCCCGACGCCGCGATCGGTACCGCCAGAAAAATCAGCAGCGATAATCGCAACGACTTCAGGCTGGTGTACAGCAATAACAGGATCACGAACAACACGATCGGGGTGATGATCGACAGACGGCGGCTTGCCGACGTCAGGTTCTCGAAATCACCGCCCCAGCGCAGGGAATACCCGGCTGGCAACCGCACTTTGCGTCGGACCGCCTCCTGGGCGTCGCCAACGAAACCGGCGACGTCGCGTTCCCGCTTGTCGACATTGCATTGCACGAACGTTCTCCGTTGTCCCGCTTCGTGCTCGACGCTGGGAGGCGTCTCCATTACCACCACATCCGCCAGCTCTCCCAGCGGCACCAGCTTCCCGGTCGGGGACCGTACCGGCAGCTGACCCAGTCGTTCGACTTTATCGCGCCAGGGCGCGGGAAACCTGACCATGATCGGGAATCGTGCCCGCCCCTCGAAGACAACTCCGGCTTCCAGGCCGCCGGCCGCGGCAACGGTCTCGAGCAGCGCCCGCGCGGGGATCCCGTACCGCGCCAGTTGCTGCTGCCGGGCCTTGACGGTCACGGTCGTCGCGTTCGCCTGGTGGTCCGCTTTCACGTCGGTAGCGCCCGGCAGGTCCTTCAAAACGCGTTCGATTTCCTTTGCCTTGCTGTCCAAGATTGCAAGCTGGTCGCCGTAAATCAGAACCGCCACATCGGCTTTCACGCCCGCCACCAATTCATCGACGCGCATTTCGATCGGCTGCGAAAACGAGAACACGACGCCCGGCACCTGGCGGTAGAGCACCTCCGACATCTCCCGCTTCAGATCCTCCTGGGACTTGGGCCGCGGCCATTCCGACACCGGCTTGAGCATGACCCAGATGTCGGTCTGCTGTACGCCCATCAGATCGTTGGCGATTTCCGGCCGCCCGGTCTTACAGAAAACGGTGCGCACTTCGCCAAACTCCTTCAGCAGCCGCTCGATCTGACTCGACATCGGAATCGCGTCCTCGAGTGTCGCGCTTGGCAGCCGATTCGCCTCGATCAGGATATCGCCCTCCTCGAGCCGCGGCATGAATTCGGCGCCCAGACGCAACGCGACGGGAACGCTTGCCAGCAAAATCCCCGCCGCGATCGCGGCGGTGAGCATCGGTCGGCGCAACGCGCGAACCACCAGCGGTTCGTATGCCCTTTTGACCAGTCGCAGCAGCCAGACCTCCTTTTCGCGCATCGAGTTCGGCAGGGCGACGCAGGCCAGCACCGGCATCAGTGTTAGCGAGATCACCATCGAACCGGCGAGCGCGAACAGCACCGTCAGCGCCATTGGCACGAACAGCTTTCCCTCCGTGCCGGTCAGGGTCAGGATCGGCACGTAGACCACGGCGATGATTAACTCGCCGAACATCGTCGGTCCGCGGACCTCCAACGACGCCTCGCGCACGACCTCCAGGTGCGACTTGCCTTGCGAGTGATGGGCGATTCGTCGCATGCAGTTTTCGATCATGATCACGGAGCTATCGACGACCAGCCCGAAATCGATCGCCCCCAGACTCATCAGACTGGCCGAAATGCCGGTGAGCGACATGATGTTCGTGGCGAACAGCATTGAAATCGGGATGGCCAGTGCGACGATCAGCCCGGCGCGCCAACTGCCCAGCATTACCAGCAGCACCAGCAGCACCAGCGCGCCGCCCTCGCTCAAGTTACGCAAGACCGTGCCCAACGTCCGGTCGATCAGGTCGCTGCGGTCGTAAAGAATCTCCAACTGGACGTCGTCGGGCAGCGTGCGTTGGATCTCCACCAGTTTCTGCTTGACGTTCTGGACGACCGTGCGCGAATTTTCACCGAGCAACATCATTACCAGTCCCGTGACAACCTCGCCGCGACCGTCGCGCGTGACGGCACCCTGTCGCGTCAGGGGCGCGATGGCCACTTCCGCGACGTCGCGCACCAGGATCGGCGCGTCGACGGTCGACGAGCGGATGACGACGTTCTCGATATCGGTCGAACCGGTCAACATCGCCTCGCCGCGGATAAACCTCTGTTCGCCCTGATGCACGATATAGCCGCCGCCCGAATTGGCATTGTTATTCGCGATCGCGTCGACGACTTCGTCCAGGGCCACCTGCTCCTGCGCCATGCGTTCGGGGTCGAGTCGAACCTCGAAAGATTTATAGTAGCCGCCGTGCGCATTGATTTCGGTCACACCGTCGACCTGCCGCAGCTTATGGGCGATCTGCGTCTCGAGCAGCGTGCGCAATTCCATCGCGCTGCGCTGCGGACTGCCCGGCGAGGGAATCGCGCGCACTTCGAACTGCAGTACTTCGCCGAGGGCGGTCGTGATCGCCGACATCTCGGGTTTGGCACGGACCGCCGTCAGATGGGCCTCTGCACGCGCGATGCGCTCCTGCACCAATTGCCGCGCGCGATAGATGTTGGTGCCATCGCGAAACACCAGCGTTACGCCCGAGATACCAAATTTCGAAACGCTGCGCATTTCGCTCAGGCCCGGTATCCCGCCCATGCTCACCTCGATCGGGTTGGTCACGTACTGTTCGATTTCCAGCGGCGACAACCCCGCGGCCTCCGTGAGCACCAGAACCTGCGTATTGGTCATGTCCGGCACCGCGTCGATCGGGATCGTCGTGGCGCAGTACAGGCCGCTGGCGGCCATCACGCCGAACATGGCGATCACCAAAGCGCGATTGCGCAACGATAGATTGATCAAGGCGGTTAACATGGTCGATACCCGCAGGCGACGTTCGACACTCTGCCGAGTCGCGCACGGTTCATTCCTCGCGTTCCAGAAGCAGCTCCGATTTCAGCAGCGCGGCACCTTGGTCGACCACCCGTTGACCGACCTGGAGCCCCGAAACCACTTCCAGGTAGTCGCGGGCGGTCAGGCCCGTGACAACGTCGACCCGCCGAAATCGCTCCTCCGACTCGGGTACAAAAACGAACGATCGATTTTCGTGACGCATCAGGGCCGAAGTGGGAATGGCAAGCAATTGACGCTCCTCGGCAATCGGTACCTCGACCCAAACGAACATTCCGGGACGCAGCCGACCGTCGGCGTTGTCGAGTTCGGCAATCAGCGGCACGCTGTGCGTTTCCTCGGAGACACGCGCCCCGATGAAGCGGACCCGCGCCTCGGCTGTTTGATCACCCAAGGCCGGGATGGTGATTGTGAGCCGCGCCTGGATCGCAAAATCCAACGCCCGCCAATCCCGTTCGTGAATCTCCGCCGATACCCAGACGTTGCTGGTATCTGCCAGGACGAACATCGGATCGCCCGCGTCGAGCCGCGCGGATTGCACAACCGCTCGTTCCTGGATCGTGCCTGCCATCGGCGCCAGGATTGTGATTTCGCTGAGCGTTCCCAGTTCCGAGGCCGCCTGTTTGTTCCCCACCTGCTCGGCCGCCAAGGGACCCAGCAGCGAAGCCAGACTCTCGCGACTCACCCGCAGCAGACGCTCCGTCTGCTCTCTTTGTGCCCGTTGCTGGTCCGCTTCCAGTTCCGATTCGAACAACGCCGACTCGCACGCCGACGCGAATTGGGCCGCGGCGACCTCCCGAACGCTGCGCCGTTCCTCGACCAACCGCTTGCTCAACAACCCCTGGCTGCCACCCGAATCGGCGCCCGACAGCGCCGACTCCGCCAGCAACAGCCTGGAGTAGGCGCCAAGAAGTTTTTCGCGATAGTCGGCCAGGCGCACACCGGCCAGATTCCGCTCCAGTTCGGCGAGCAACGGCCGCGATTCGAGCTGTTTTCCAAGCTGCTGGACGTTGGCGCGGATTTCCTGGGCCAGTTCGTCCCGTTTCCGAGCGACGGCCAGTTCCGCCGTGCGCTTGAGCACCTCGTCCCGCGCCAGGCCGACTGCCGTACTCGAGAGCATGACCAGCGGCTGTCCCGCCTCAACAGCTTGCCCAGGCTCCACGAGCACCTGACCGACAATCGAGGCAACCGGCGCCGTGACGTCCAGGCGCCGCGCGCTGTCGTAAGTGATCTTCCCCGGCACCGTTCGGTACTCGCGGAGCGAGCGAAGATCCACCGAGGCAAAATGCAGGTTGGCGCGTGCCAACTTCTCCGCGGTCAGTTCGCAAACCGCTGGAGCGGAATCGGTCGCCGATTCGCCCGTCGGCACCGGTCGATGTCCCGTGGAAGCGAACCAGCTGTGCCAGACCGTCCAGAGGACGAACGCCGCCGCGATCGCGATTCCCAACCAGCTCGTAATCCGAATTCCGGAGTCGAGTCGAATCCAACGAAGTATCGATCCGCGCAGCGAACGAATATCGATCGTCGTATTGGGCATGGAACCTCGCGCTCCTTGAAATCACGTCCCGTGCATCGACCGCGCGATGCCGGCCACACAGCGGCTCGCGCATTGGCCGCCGTGCGAACGGCGGCCGCTCCCGCCCCATTTCAATTAAGAAACGATGCGATGCGCGCGCGGAGCTGCCTTCCAAAGAGTGGAATGGCAGGCTCCGGAGGAACGTCCGATCCGCGCGCCGAATGGGACCAGCCGGTGTGAATGCCGGTCGCCAGCGGGTCGCCGCAGATGCATGGGAGCCAGGAAACCGAGCAGCCGTCGTGCGGTGCGATGATCGGCATAACGATCGCCCCCCGACAGATGCATCCCAATTCATTCTCGCAGCCGTGGCCCGCATCTCCAAAAGGAATCGACTGCTTGGCCACCAGTATTGACTGGTGCCAGCGCGCCGACCGGGATTCGTCGGCGGCGGAACGGGGGCAATGCTGCAGTGCAACCAATAGCACCGCGACACCAGCGACCCTCGAACGACGGTCCAAGACGGCCGCGGTAAGGGAGAATCTCGGCAGGAATCCGGTTCGCTGGGCTCGCATCGTTCACTATCTTACCCGCGTTTGCGACAGTTCAAACCCCCTGACTGGTTAGTTCCGACGGGAGCGCGGATCTGGCAGCGCGCGTCGCCAGGATAGCGTCAACACGCTTCAATGCCTCGCGGTCGACGGAAATTCCGTCAATCCTGGGTGTCGCGAACCGGACTTAATAGATACAACTCCAGTGCGGTGCAACCGTTATGCTGCTGGCAAATATTCGCGCGTATGGCCCATCATCCTTTGGCACATCGAAGCTGGATTTCGCGATCGCGAGGCTGGATCTCGATCCTTCTGCTGGCACCGGTCTCGATCGACGCCATCTTCTCACCTTTGACCTGGCCGCTCGATTCCTGGCTGCAATTCACCTGCGATTGCGCGGGCTGGGTGCTGTTTGTATCGGGCGCGGCGTGGCGCTGGTGGGCCACCCTGTATATCGGCGGACAGAAGGACCGACAACTTTCCCAGCAGGGGCCCTATTCGATTTCGCGAAATCCGCTTTATTTCGGCACGCTGTTGATGGCGATTTCGGTGGCCGTTTTCGTGCAGAGTCTCGCCTTTGCCGCGATGCTGGTTGCCGTGGCGGCGTTCTATTTGGGAGTGACGATCCCTAACGAAGAATCGCGCCTACGCGTGAAGTTCGGGCAGGCCTACACCGACTACTGCGCGCGCGTTCCGCGCTTCTTTCCTCGATTCAGTCTCTATCAAACCCCGCCAAGCGTCGTCGTCGAATCGTACGGACTGCAGTCCGAATGGCGCCGCGCCCTGCGATGGGTCTGGTTGCCCGTCATCTGTCACTTGCTCTGCCACCTGCGATCCGAACCGACGTGGCCCCATATCCGAGATTCCGTGCTTGCCACGGTCTTCCGTTCAGCGGCGGGGATTGTCACTGTTCGATGCGACGAGGTCCTGCGAATACTGAGCGAATGTCACTGGCTTGAAATTCACTAACTGATCGCCGGCCTTGCTGACCCGTCGACGGTCCTCATCCCCCAGCATCCAGGTCGTGACATGCCGCGTGCGCATCTCCTCCTTGCGCGAGTTAGCGACCACGGTTCGTGTTACCTGCATCGGAATCCAGCCTTTGGCTGCCACCATCCGGTTCGCTTCAATCCGGGCGAAAGGAGGCAGATGCAGCGATCCGGTACGGGAGGCACTCAGTCGCGCCGACCAGTCGGCGTAATCCTGATAACGGGCGGGGGCATTTGAAGACGAGGAACGGGGCGATTCCGCTTGAATCTGGTAGGAGAGCCAACTGCTCGAAAGGTCGAGAGCATGGCCCTCGTCATTCGCGTCCACGGTGAATTCGGGGTTGCAAGCGAAGTAGAGTAACGGAATCGATTCGTCAACCTTGGCTTTCATCGAGGCGGTGAAATCGATCAGCTCGCCGAACGGGATCTCGGTCTTCGTCTTCTGCGCCGACGACAACAATATGATCTTGCGACTGGTGTTATCGTAGATCACCGTTTCGTGCGGTTCGGTGAGCCGGAATTCGTAGACCCGCGTGTCCACAAACAATGTCAGGTATTTCACGACCGGCTCGGTATACTTGCCGATCAGGACCTCGGTCTCCACACGGAAATCCTGACCCCAGGTCATGGTAACAGTAGCCAACTGCAGCATTCCGATCCAGCAGACCGGCTTCAGGACAAAGCAGGGGCGCTTCATGGATCTGAGTCCTTTCTCGTTGCGGGCGGGGTATCGTCAGGCCGAAGGTGCGTAAATTCCCCAAGGGCTGCGCGTCGTTTCGGTAGCGCCTTGTTTCGGTAAGGGAACGGAACAATAGCTGGCATCCCGATCGGTGTCCACGGGAAAAATGCTGCTAGCAATGACCTGGGATGACCCTTCCTGGCCACCCGGCGCTGCGTACGTTCGGAGCGATTCGAACGGTGCTAGCCGCGATGCTTGAATGTCGCCTATGATTTCGAATCCATCATAGGAGCAACAGGGTCATGATTATTCGGCGCGGGACAGCGGCAAGGACGAAGCCAACGGTTCGAACCAGGCATTGCCGTTGTGTTTGCTGGAGCGGGGTCTGGGTTTGGGTCATGGCATCGAGCCTGCAGGGGTTGTCCGCGGATGATTTTCCTCGCCCGGTCGACACGCAACCGGGCGCGGAATCGCTGTTAACGGCGCGGGAAGCAGTTGGCAAGATTCGCGTCCCGGACGGGTTCCGCGTCACGCTGTTCGCCGGAGAGCCGGACGTGCACCAGCCGATCGCGATCACCACCGATTCCCGAGGTCGATTATGGGTTGCGGAAAACTATACCTATTCCGACCGCGAAACGAATTTCGATACCCGGCAGCGCGACCGGATCGTGATCCTGGAGGACCGCGACCACGACGGCGAGATGGACCACCGCACGGTGTTCTGGGACCGTGCATCGAAACTGACCAGCCTGGAGGTGGGACCCGGCGGCGTCTGGGCGCTCTGTGCGCCTCAGTTGTTGTTCTTGCCGGATCGCGACGGCGACGATCGGCCGGACGGTCCGCCGGAAGTGTTGCTCGACGGATGGGACGACGGCGCCGTGCGGCACAATATCGTCAACGGACTGAAATGGGGACCGGATGGATGGCTTTACGGTCGGCATGGGATTCTGGCGACGTCCCTGGTCGGCAAGCCGGGCAGCGGGCCGTCCCAGCGCACGAAACTCAACTGCGCCGTCTGGCGCTACCACCCGACGCGTGGTGATTTTGATGTCGTCGCCCAGGGCACCACCAACTCCTGGGGCTTCGACTACGACCCTTTCGGCGAGATGTTCTTCATCAATACCGTCATCGGCCATTTCTGGCACGTGATTCCCGGAGCGCACTACCGGCGCATGTACGGCGTCGACTTCGATCCGTACCTGTTTGGCTTAATCGAACAGACCGCGGACCATTTTCATTGGGACACCAAGGAAGCCTGGAACGACATCCGCAAAGGCGTGAGTGACTCGACCAGTGCCGCTGGGGGCGGCCACGCGCACAGCGGCTTGATGATCTACAAGGGCGGCAACTGGCCGGCCGAGTTTCACGGTGACATATTCACCGTCAACTACCACGGTCGGCGGCTCAATCGTGACAAACTGCACCGGCGAGGCGCCGGGTATGTGGCAACCCACGGCGACGATTTTCTGTTTTCGGACGACGTCTGGTTTCGAGGAATCGATTTGATCTCCGGCAATGACGGAGGCGTTTATGTGGCGGATTGGTCGGACATCGGCGAATGCCACGACAACGATGGCATTCATCGCTCGTCTGGCCGCATCTTCAAAGTCACTTACGGGCGGCCGGAACCGCCGGCGCGGGACAATCTGGCGACCGCCTCGGACGAGGAACTGATCGGATTGCTATCGCATCCCGACGAATGGTACGCGCGTCAGGCTTTACCGTTGTTGCAGGACCGCGCCGCATCCCGGAAGGTAGGGTCTGGCACGGTCGAAAAACTTCAACAGTTATTTGCACGCAGCCCGAATACGGTCGATCGACTGCGGGCGCTTTGGGCGTTGAACGCGATCAACGTCGATGCGGACTGGCTGCGATCCCAACGACGCGATCCGCAGGAAAATGTGCGTGCCTGGATCGTGCGTCTGCTGGCCGACCGCGGCGAATCGCAAAAGATCACGGACGAACTCGTCGATCTGGCGGCCAAGGAGGAATCCCCGCTGGTCCTGCTGCATCTAGCGTCGACCCTGCAGCGGCTGGAACCCGAACGGCGCTGGGCGTTGGGGACGGAGCTGGCCCGGCACGGTGAACTGGCCGAGGATCTGGCCTTTCCGTTGATGGTTTGGTACGGGATCGAGGCATCGGTCGCACACGACGGGAAGTCGAGCACGGCAAACTCGCCGTCGATTGACTTGTTGTGCGGCACCCCGTTGCGGCTCGTCCGCCGCAATATCGCTCGCCGGCTGGCGAGCGACTGGGAATCCCATCTGCACCGCATTGACCAGCTCATCGAGCGCTTGCCGCAGTTACCGGACGAGGTGCGGATCGACAGCCTGAGTGGCATGCAGCTGGCGCTGGTTGGCCTGCGGCAGTTACCGCCGCCACCGAAGTGGCAGGCGACGGTCGCGCGGCTGAAGGGGGCGGCAACTCCGGAAGTCGCGAGATTGTTGCGGGAGATTGGCGTGGTCTTCGGGGATGGACGGGCGATCTCCGATCTGCGCGCGACGCTGACATCGACCGAGGCGGATCCCGTGGCCCGGCAGCAGGCGTTGCGCGGGTTGGTGCAGGCGCGCGACGCCGAGAGCGTGCCGCTGATGCTGAAGCTGGTTTCTGATCGCGTCTTGACGGCCGAGATTATTCGTGGATTGGCCTCGTTCGATCGGCCGGAAATCCCTGATCTGGTACTGGGGCAGCTGCCCGCACTCGATCCGGAGGGTCGCGCGGCGGCGATCGAGACCCTGATTGCCCGCGGAGCTTCCGCGGAGAAGCTGCTGGGCGCGGTGCGGGACGGCCGGATACGCCGCACGGAGATCACCGCGTACCACGCGCGGCAGATTCTGGCACTCAATCATGAGCCCGCTGCGCGGCTGCTGGGTGAGGTCTGGGGCGAGGTGCGCGACAGCGACGCCGCGCGCCGCGAATTGATCGCCCGGGTGCGGGTGGTCGCCAGTGAACAACGGCTGGCGAAAGCCGATACCCGCGCGGGTGGGGAGCTGTTCCAGAAAAACTGTGCCGGGTGCCACGTGCTGTTCGGGCGTGGCAAGCATGTGGGGCCCGATCTGACCGGGGCCAACCGACGGAACCTGGAATACCTTCTGGAGAATATCCTCGATCCCAGCGCGTCGGTTGCGGCCGATTTTCGCATGCAAGTCTACTCGCTGGCCGATGGCCGCGTCATCAGTGGCGTTGCGCTGGAACAAAATGAACAGACCGTGCGCGTGCAGACGGCGACCGAGCCGGTGGTGCTGCGAAAGGCCGACCTGGAAACAGTGCGCGGCACCAGCCTGTCCCTGATGCCGGACGGGTTGTTCAAGGAACTTTCTGATAACGATCGGTTGAATCTGTTGGCATACCTGATGGCGTCGGGCCCGCCGCAATAGGCCCGATTCGAAGATGCATTTCCCGAACGGAGTACCGCTCGGCTCATCCAGGATTAAACCACGTACGTTGTGGATACGGGAGGCGATTAACCGATGCGACTGGCGGGCAGCACGATTGTGATCACAGGGGGCGGATCAGGACTTGGCCGAGGTTGTGCGGAGCGATTCGCGGGCAGGGGGGCGCGCGTCGTGATTCTCGACATCGATGCGGCGGGAGGCGAAGCGGTGGCGAAGCGGCTGGGCGACTCCGCGATCTTCCAGAAAACCGATGTGACCAGCGAGGCCGAGGTGCGAGGCGCATTGGAACTGACGAAGAAATACTGGGGGCGGATTCACGGCCTGGTGAATTGTGCCGGGATCCTCAGCGCGTCGCGTGTCGTTGGCAGGTCCGGCCCGCTCGACCTGGCGGAGTTCTCGCGCGTGATCCAGGTGAATCTGATCGGGACCTTCAATGTCCTGAGGCTGGCGGCGGCGGAAATGGCGGCGGAGCCTGAGTTGGAAGGCGGCGAACGGGGCGTGATCATCAACACCGCGTCGGTGGCGGCGTACGAAGGGCAGATCGGCCAAGCGGCCTACTCGGCGTCGAAGGGAGGCGTGGCGTCGATGACGTTGCCCATCGCGCGGGAATTGGGGAAATACGGGATACGCGTGGTCGCGATCGCGCCGGGGATCTTCGAAACGCCGATGGTGCAGGCCGCGCCCGCCGCCGTGCGCGAGTCCCTGGCGCAACAGATTCCTTTCCCGTCCCGCTTTGGCCAGCCCGACGAATATGCGGCCCTGGCACAACATATTTTCGAGAACTCGATGCTTAACGGCACGGTCATCCGCCTGGACGGAGCCGTGCGGATGGGGGCCAAATGAACGATCCAGCGCGAACGATCGAATTACGCGACTATGTGCGGGCGATCCCCGATTTTCCCAAGGCGGGAATCCTGTTCCGGGATATTACGCCGCTACTGGCCGACGCATCCGCCTTCCGCGAATCGATCCGGCGGATGGCGGAACCGTTTCGCGACCAGCGCATCGATACGCTGGTGGCGGCCGAGGCGCGAGGCTTCATTTTCGCCGCGCCGCTGGCGATGGAACTGAACGCCGGCTTCGTGCCGATCCGCAAGCCGGGCAAGCTGCCGTTCGACACGCACGCGTTCCATTACGAACTGGAGTATGGCAGCGACATGCTCGAAATCCACACCGACGGCGTCCAACCGGGCCAGCGCGTTCTGGTCGTCGATGACCTGCTGGCCACCGGCGGCACGGTCGAGGCCTGTTGTTCGCTGATCGAAAAAATGGGCGCGGTGATCGTCGGCTGCGTGTTCGCGATCGAACTGTCGTCGCTAGGCGGCGCGCGACGGATCGCGCCACGTCCAACCTACAGCTTGATCCGCTACGACTGATCGTACGACGTCCTTGCGGCGCGGAAGACGCAGGATGAGCGAAGGCGTAGGACGGGCGAAGACGTAGGACGGGCCTCCTGGCCCGTCCAGAAGTGCGAATCAGCGTCGAGAAAAGATTGAGCGGTAGCGGGCGGGTAAAAAGAAGACCGGTCGGGAGACCCGTCCTACGGCCAGCTCAAACGCAGTTCGCCCCGTCGACTTCCTCCGCCAACCGTTTGCGCGCAACGTGCAGCCGCCGCTTGATCGTACCGATCGGCGCGTTAAACGCTTTGCTCATCTCGTTCAACGAATTTCCCAGCACGTAAAACGCGACCAGCGTCGCGCGGTCCAGGTCGCCCAGCCGAGCCAGCCCGGCTCGCAAGTGCGAGTGCCGTTCCCGGGTCAGGACGGTGTCGAGCGGCGTTTCGGTTTCCACGCAGGTTTCGTTCAACGACTCGGCTTCCACCAGCGTGACCGCGCGTCGGCGCACCGCGCGATTGATCGCCATCCGCTCGGCGATCGAACGCAGCCAGCCGCCAATGCACTCGGGCTTGCGCAACTGGTCCAGCTTGTTCAACGCCTGAATGAAGACGTCCTGGCAAAGTTCCTCCGCCTCGGCGAAGTCCTCCAGCCGTCGCAAACAGACGGCAAATACCGACGATTCGAATCGCTTAAACAGTTCCCCGAACGCGGTCCGATCGCCGTTCTGGGCAGCCAGCACCAGGTCCCGGATCTCGGTCGAGGAAGTCGCCGACGTAATTTCTTCCAGAATTGCAGTCATGACATGTTCTTTCGAAACGGCGGAAAGTGGAGACCCAGGACACCAGGGGCCATGCAACCGCGAAGCGCAAGGCTGACGGTCGCAGGGCACCGCGTGCTGCCGCTCGGACGATTCAATGTCGCTTCGTCAGAGCGCCAACTAGGCGGCGACGGCAAGCGGTTTCGATTGCCGCTTGAGGTGGCCGCCCGGCAAATGCCGCGCATGCGTGCTCATGGCGCGCATGACGAGCATTGCGCCGGCCATCGCGCGTTCCCAACGCGCTGTAGCGCGACGGAGACGGCGACTGCCGACAGGCCTGGCAGATGGGCGATAACAGCCCGATAGACGCGGGGTGAACCGTGAGGAGACCCGGCGGCCATCAACGACGGCTGCGTTTGCCTGATCCATACCAACGGCAAATACGGCAGCTACGGCGACGTTAATAATGGTTCGCACAGTTTCCTCCCCCGCGATTCCCACGCAGTTCGAGAGAACATGAAACAAAAATAATGACGTACAAACAGGTTGCGACACGAACACCCCCGACGAAGTCCGCCGGAAACGTCCTGGTCCGCTGCAATAATAGTGCCTGTATCCCGGCGACTCAAGCCAATCCAGCCAAAAATCGCCAGGGACTGGCACTCGAACAGCGTCCCCTGCCACACGTCCGTCTTAGACAGTCGACCGACCGATTGGTTCGCGCGAAATCCGAGAAAGTCGGCCAAATTCCTTTTTCGACGTCTAGCCCGGAAAGATCCGAGCCGTATTCGACTTCAAAATCGTCTGCCCCAGCGCAATCGCCCGATCCTCGCTCCAGCCCCGATCGATGACATAACGCTCGGCGAGCACTTTAGCCAGAATCCGCTTGTACATATTGAACTTGGGGAGTGCGAATTCAAGCTTGTACATGTCACTGTAGTACCCGATCTGCTTGGTACAGGGTACCGCTTCCAGACGTACCGACAGGTCGTGCTCGATCAACGTCGGCGTGTTCGAATACCACCAATGTCCGTTGGTGACGACGTTCGGGAAAATCCAGGCGTAACTCGCCAATTCCTGGCTGGTAACGCTGGCCAGTACCGATACCGGGAAGGTCACTTCGGGAAACGCATTGAACAGCTGCTTGTACTGGATCAACGATACCCGGCTGTCATAAAGATCACGGCCCTGGTAAACGCCGGCCGAATAGACGCCTCGATTAACTCCGATCATCAAGTCAAATGGTAACTGGTACTGTCGGCAGAGTTCGGCAAGGGTCCAGAACAGGTAATGGGCCGCCGCACGCTGGTCCGACTCCGCCGCGTCCAACCCAAATTGAATCAGATTCTCGATCGCGGTATCGGCGCGGCCCGCGGTCGTCAGAACCGGTTGGAAATCGGGCGGCAGCGAGATCGCGCAGGCGCGAGCCCCGCGGGACTTGAACCGTTCGAACAGTACGTGGAGCGCCTGCTCCAACGACTCGCGATTGGCGACGTCGACGCCGCTCGCGACACGCAACCGCTCCTGAACGCCTGGAGTCCGCAAATGGAAGACCAGATCATCCGTGCGCAGACAGGGGATATAGCGCGACGTATCCCAGCCCTCCAGCGGATCATCAAAGTCATTGGTCAGAAAAAGCGCTTCCAATTTTGAGCGATGCAACACCTGCTCGGCCCAATCGGGAGCCGCCGCTTGATGCAGCGACGATTCGTAAGCCGCTTCGCAGTTCTCCGGCGTCAGCAGTTCGTCTTCGAATCCGTAATAGGTCCGCAGGATCTCGATCAGCCAGGAGTACTGGATCGTGTTCTCCAGCGGACGAAGGTATTGGACCAGCCGCTGCACTTTGGTGCGCGGATCAAGCTCGGGGTGCTCGATCTCGGACTTCGGTGCCCCGGCGGAATGCGCCAATTCGGTGTAGTAATGGTAGCCGAGCAAATCCGCCAGCGACGTTGAAGCCGGCGCGTGCGGATTGATATGGGTGTGCGGATCGACAATCCAGAGCGCATGCAGAGCGTTCAAGATCCGATTGCGTAACTCCAGCGACATGCGGGCATCCTCATCAAATGCGGGGCCAGGGAAAAGCGTGTATACCAGATCCAACGCCTCGGCGTCAGCCACGTCGTTCGGCAGTCGAGCACGGCCAACCGGTGGCCGACGGCCCGGCAGGTCGATATCCTGGTTCGAGCAGCCACGGTGGTCCGCGGAGGTTTCCTTCGGCTCGTGGCTGAATTCGAACCGTTTCGCAGGAGAAACTCATGAACAGGTGTGCTGGGTGGGTCTCGGTCGTCGTTGCTGCGGGAGCGATGTTCGCCGTCGATTCCGCGGCGGCCGACGACACCCAAGGAAGTCGGTCGACTTCCACCGTGCGGAAATTTCGTTTTATCTACGGAGCAACCATTCAGGGCCTGCCGGCCGTCAGTCGGGCCAGGATCTGGCTGCCCCTGGCGCGAGAGAACCAGGAACAGCGTATCGAGATCGAATCGATTCGGATTCCGGCCAGTTACCAGCTTTTGAGTGAGCGGAAATATGGCAATCCGGTCCTTTATTTCGAGTCGTCCCCGGATGCGCAAGGGGAAATTCCCTTCGAAATCTGTTATCGAGTCGAGCGGCGCGAGTTGCGAATCGAGCATGCCGAACCGATCTGGAGCGGAGACGAACAACGATTCCTCACCGCCACGCAACTCGAGCCCGCCGATGGTTCGCTCACCGAAAAAGTATTCGGGGCCGAACGACCCGACGGGAAGATCGATCAGATCGCACGTGCTCTGTACGATTCCGTCAACCATCGCATGAAATACGACAAGCCAGACGGGCAGCCGTGGGGGCGCGGTGATGCACGATGGGCCTGCGATTCGCGATTCGGCAACTGTACCGACTTCCACAGCCTGTTCATCTCGCTTTGCCGCGATCGAAAAATTCCCGCCAAATTCGAGATCGGATTTTCCTTGCCCACAGCCCGCAGCACCGAGCAAGTCCGTTCCATCGCCGGCTACCATTGCTGGGCAAAATTCGTTTCCGAAGGCCGTTGGGTCCCTGTCGATATCTCGGAAGCGAACAAGGATCCAGGGATGACCGAGTATTACTTCGGTAACCTCACCGCGGATCGAATCTCCTTTACTACCGGCCGCGACCTGGAACTTGATCCGCCGCCAGCCGCCGGACCGGTGAGCTTCCTGATTTACCCCTACGTCGAAGTGCAGGGAAGGCCACATTCGAAAATTGCCAAGTCGTTCGGTTTCCAGGATCTGCCCTGAACGGGGAACGAAACCGAGCCGGGTTTGCATCGAGCTGGCGCGTCAGCGTCGCACGTTCGCACGGCAATGTCCGATCAAGCGGTTAGAGGAATCGGACTGGCGGCGAACTGCTCGCGACGCTGTGCGACCAACTGCGGACTGAAGTCGATTGACGAAAGAAATTCCGCTCGGGCTCGGGCTCGCCGAATCACCCCTTTTTCAATCGGGTCCCCGAACAGCTCCCAGACAATCTCCAGGCGGCCGTCCCGGACACAGACCGAGCCGCTGCGAAAATCGGTCGGATGCAACTGCTCAAGGTAGATTCGACCGTGCCGTAACGGAACGGCGATCCAGCCGTCGGATATCGATAGGTGCTGGCGACTGTCCAGCGTCATCGGCAAGAATTGGCCGCCTTGGCTCGATAACCAAGCCTGCGTGGCAGGCAGACGCGACCGAATTCGAGCGACCAGGGCCCCGTGTAACTCCTGGTTCTGCAAAGAGAAGATCGTCTCCATCGACTGGGGACCCGGCAGGTGTCGCCAGTAAAACTGCCGACGGAACGGGCTGTTTGGCGCCGAATAGCTGGCGATCAGGTCGTCGCCACGGACGTAAACGTCGTCGGTCTCCAGCGAGACCAATTCGGCCTGAGGCTGCCAGGCAAGCAGTTCGGGTTGGGCCTCATCCACGCCCTGGTCGATAAATCGGACCGACAGCCGTGGTGCGGTATCGCGGAAATGGGCAGTCCAGGTGATGCCATCGCCACCCCAGTCCGCTGTGCAGGTTCCCTGACCCGGCTCGGTGCCGGCTTTGCCTGCGTCCCCTCGATCCGGGGCACTGTTCGATTGAAATTGCCACATACACGTCTCGCGGGTGAAAACGCATTGGCTGCCGTCTTGGGCGGTCTCAACGGCTCATTGAGCACCATCAACAAAAAAACCCCACCGAACGCGGCAAGGCGAAACGGCGGGGCCGGAACAGAGAAAGAGGCCGAATGGTTTAGGGATTAATCTCTGCTATAAATTATTACAAGGCCATTGTTTATCGGCTTTTCTCCTGCGATTCCTCGATGATATCAGGATCGGAACTCGTGTCCATAGTTTTGCGCAAAAATAATTCGCAGCACGATGGGGGGGGATGGTTGGGGGCAGTTCGAAACAAGTTTCGAGCGACGGGGGGAGGCGATACACGATTCGAATTACGGGGCAACTCGAAACAAGTTTCGAGCTACGGGGGGAGCGGATGATGGAGGAATGCACGGCCGAGTTTGTCAGGGTGGCGGAAGACGCGGCGCGGTGTGCTGGGGACGTGCTTTTGCACTGGTTGGAACGCAAATCGGTTCGGGAGAAGGGACCGAAAGACCTGGTGACCGAGGCGGATCTCGAAGCACAATCGGTTATTCGATCCATTTTGCTCAAGTCCTTTCCTGAGCACGGTTTCCAAGGCGAGGAAGGGGATTCGATACCTGGTGAAAATGGCTGGGAATGGGTCGTCGATCCGCTGGACGGCACGGCGAATTACGTTCACCAACTGCCGGGCTTTGCCGTATCGATTGCTTTGCGGCAGAAGCACCGGCGGGTCGTCGGCGTGGTCTATGACCCGTGGGCGCGGGAGTGCTTTATCGCCTCGGCGGGGCACGGCGCGCGTCGAAATGGGACTCGGATTCGGCCAAGCAGCTGCGGAACGCTTTCCAGCGCTCTGGTGGCGGCCAGTTTTTCGCCGGTCGTTCGCCGAGGCTCCTTGGAAATCGAACGATTCATTGAGGTTCTGGAAGAAAGTCAATCGGTACGACGGTTGGGCTCCGCCGCCCTCAACCTTTGTTATGTCGCCATGGGCCGACTCGATGCCTATTGGACGACAAGCGTGAAGTCGTGGGACGTCGCCGCCGGGGCTCTGATTCTTGAAGAAGCGGGAGGGATTATCACGAATTTACGAGGTGAACCGTTGGACCTTGACCAGCCCGAGCTGATCGCCGCCTCACAAACGTCCACGCACCAAGAACTTATGTCGGTAATTCAGCGGGTCGATGCTCGTTTCGATTCCAGGAGCGTCCGTCGTCCTCAATCGGACGGCGACGCGGAAGCAAAGCTTTGAGAATCGACGCGGGCTGGGTAAGATAAAACAGCGTACAAGCATGGAATGTCGCGTTGGTCGCCGAGGTTCTCCTCCCGAACCGATTGCCCACGCACTGTACAACGAAGGCGACGACAGCGCGTACGAACTTATCCTTGGCGCTGGCTGGTGATTTGACAGGCCGCATCACTCGATTTTGAGGCCGGTTCATTGGGGCTCGATCAACGTTGGCGGAACCCGAAAAAGGCATCCGCGGCAGTCCTGTTGTTGCTGCTGCTAGCACGCGGCGTGCGCGCTCAGGATCCGATCGATCCTCCCAAGAAGCCGCCCCAAGGTCGGCCCGCAGGGACTGCGCGAGCCAACTTGCCGGCGGGAGCGGAGATTCGGGAGGCGAAACCCGACCTGTTCTATCTGCTGGACCGCAATGGAGCCCTGGTGCCGGTTCTGGATATGGGACTTGAGGAATTCCAACGGCTCTATGACCGTGACCGCGGCGGCTCGGCGGCCGCAGCGCCGCCGGCCTACAGCATCCAGCGCCTGGAGGTCACCGGAACCGTGGATGGGTCCCGCGTTCGACTCGCAATCGTCGCCGACATCCTGTTGAAAAAGAGTGAATGGGTACGCATTCCATTGCGATTCGCCGACGCGATTGTGCGCGCACTGCCCAGTTGGGACGGCTCCGGCAAACATTTTCTGCACTACGAACCGACCGAAGGTTACCTCTGGTGGGTTGAAGGGGGAGAGAATCGCGCGCGCAGTTTGCGGTGGGAAATGGAACTGCCGATACGCGAACTGGCGGGTGAACGGCGACTGCACTTCACGGCGCCTCGCGCGACCACTTCGGAATTGCGGATCACGTTTCCTTTTCGCCAGGTCATGGCCCGAGTCAGCGAAGGATCGGGGCTGCTGCCGTTGGAGCATCCTACACCCGACTCGACCGAATTGACGGTCGTCGGCATCGGCGGCGAATTCCAATTGAATTGGCGTCAAGCGGAAGAGGGAACGGTGCCGGATCCGGTGTTGGAATCGGCATCCAACATTCAATTCCATGTCTTCGATCCGCGACAGGTTCGAGTCGACGCGCGCATTCGTCTTTCGAGCAGTCGCGGCACGCTGGGACCATTCCGGATCCGGTTACCGGCCGGAATGCGACTCGAGTCGGGTGACGAATCCGGGTACACGATGATCAACGTGGAAGACCAGGCGACCGGCTCGGTGCTGGAAATCCGACCGGATGGCCGCGCGGCAAGCCCCTGGGAGTTTCGATTGCGGGGCGAAATCGTCCCCCACGAGTCGCTGGAAGCGATTGCGATCAACGGCTTTGAAATCGACGGAGCGGTGCGGCAAGTTGGCACGGTCGAGATCACCGTCGAGGACGGCTGGAAGGTCGAGCTTGCCGACGAGGCCAACATTCGCCGCGTTGACAGCCTGCCGTCGGAAGTGGGATCGCGAACCTCCGAGCGATGCGAATTTTCCCGCCAACCTTTTTCCGCTCGCCTGCGAATTCGCAAGATTAATCCGATCCGGGTTGAACCGAGCCATATGCTGACGATTTCGCCCGAGCAGGTCGTGCTGGAGTCGACATTTGCTTATCAGGTCGTGGGCCGGCAAGTGAGCCAGGTGGAGATCGACATGTCGGGCTGGACGGTCGACAACGTCGCGCCCGAATCGATTGTGGCGGTGGACAGGATTCTCAAGAATGAATCGTCGTTATTGACGGTTCCGCTGGTGCGTAACGCGGCCAACCCTGGTCGATTTGAGCTTCGCGTGATCGCTCATCGGGAAATCCCGGAAGGTGGATCGACGGTGGACGTCACTTTGCCGCGAGCATTGGCGGCCGCGGGCACGACCGCCAGCCTGGTTGTTGCGCCTCTGGACAATATCGAGTTGAATCCGCGGGTACGCGAGTTATCCGGGTTGATTCCCGACTCCGTACCGCGACCCGCGAACCTGGGGCCGCGCCAGCAGCAGGCGCTCTTCTACCGCGAACGGATCGACGCTCGGGAAACACGTTTTGTTGCCGATTTCCAGATCCGCCGGCGGACCGTGGAAGTCACCAGCCGCGACTTGCTGCGCGTCGAGAATCATCGCATTTCCGTCGAACAGCGGAGCGCGTTCCGAGTCGCCTACGAACCGCTTGCGCAAGTTACCTTGCAAATTCCCGATCAGGCACGCGAACTCGGTGATCCTCAGGTCATGTTGGAAGCAAGCGGCAGCGATCCGATTACCCTGACCGGCGACTCGGCACCTGGCTCCTTACCCTCTGGCTCGGCGTCCAGTTCATCGCCCCCCGTGGCAGCAACATTCGCGGCCGAATCGGGGATCAATCTTGTGACGTACAAGCTGCCGATTCCGAGGATGGGGGCATTCGAACTCGTCGTCCGCTACGCCATCGGCCGCTCGGCGGTGGGCGAGGCTTCGGCGATCAGCGAAACTGTGCCACTGGTTCGCGCCCTGCCGACAAGTGACTTCAAGCTGGGACCGGCTTCGCTTTCGATCACCGCCGTTCCCGGATGGGAATTCGAGTTGGCCGACGATGAGTGGACGGTTCGGAGCGGCGCGAGTGGAGCGCTGCCGGCCACCGAGATGTCGTTGACGAGTTCCACGAATTCACCACGGATTTTGCTGTTGAGTCGCCGAAGAGAAACGAAATCGAACGGGATGGTGCTCCTCCATCGATTGTGGGTTCAATCGTGGTTCGGAAGTCAGCTGCGATCCGAGCGGTATGTTGCCCGTCTGACCTGCTCCGCCGACTTTCTATCGCTGCGCATGCCGCCGTCAACGGTGATGGACGAATTGTTGATTACGCTCAATGGCATGACGATCCGGCCGACGATCATGGAGGGTGGCCTGCTGCGAATCGAACTGCCGCCGGAAGTACCACGCAACGACTGTCTGTTGGAGATGTTCTATACAATTCCCCGGCAATCGAACTGGTTCGGAAGGACTTCGGTCACGTTTCCGCGGATCAGCAGTGCGGTCGCACCACAGCAGACGTACTGGCATGTGGTCAGTTCCGCCCGCGAGCTGCTGCTGGACGGACCGCCATCGTTTTCCACGCACGCGACGTGGCGCTGGCGGAATTTTTTCTGGGACCGGCAGGCGAGTATTAGCCCCACGGAGCTGGAACGCTGGCTGCAAGCGCCGACATTGGAAGCGAGTCGTTCAAATACCAACCAGTATCTTTTCAGCACGCTCGGTTCGGAAGTGCAGACGCAGATCCAGTTCGGCAGCCTGGCGACATTGGTGTTGCTGTTCGGGGGAGTGGTTTTTGCGTTGGGAATGTTCGCCACGCATCTTCCACCGTCACGCTATCCGAGTATCCCGGTGGCGTTAGCGATTCTCGGCTTCTTCGTCGTGGGGATCTGGCCTGACATGGCGACTCTGGTCCTTCAAGCGGCGGCGGTTGGACTGATCCTGGCGATGATTGGAGCCGGCTTGCGCGGTCTCGTCCTGCGTCGTCAGGCCCGGCGGGTTGTCGTGCATGGTGCGACCTCGACCGATTCCCAGAGCCGTTTCCGCCGTCGGGAAAGCGGAATAACGTCCGGCACGACGTCGCCGATTTCGCTGCAGATGCCGGCGGTCGTGGAGCCGAAGCGATGAGTCGGCTGTTGGTTGCGATTCTGGTGGCAATCACGGCTGGGGTCGGGCCACTGGTCGCGCTGGCCCAGGAGTCGGCAACGCCGCATTATCGGCGCGTCCTGGTTCCCGAGGAACTGCTCCAGGACCTGGGACGTGGATTTCGGTTGATGTCGCGGGACGAATTCCAACGCCGGCTGCATCAGTTGCAGGTCCAGGCCCAAGTAAGTTCACCGCGAGCCGTTCGGATTGACCGCGCCAGCTACCGCGCCCGATTGCAAGGCGATCAACTGGTCGATGGCAGCGGTACCTGGACGGTAAGCAAGGAGGAAACGCTGTCCTCGGTCGACCTGGTCCTGGGCGACATCAACCTGCCGGTCACCGAAGCGCGGTGGCTGCAGTCCCCGCCAGTTCCCGCGGCGCTCGGTTTGCGCGCTTCGGGGGAACTGGTGCTTCGCGTTGAACAGGCGGCGGATCTCGCCTTTGCCTGGTCGCTGCGCGGTTCCCGCACCGACCGCGACGGTTCGCTGGAGTTCCAGTTCCGACCGCCGAACGCAATGGAGAACCGCGTCGAGCTGGAATTGCCGGCCGATTTGCGGCCGGTTGTCGAATCAGGGGTGATCGAAGTCTTTCCTGAAGAGGACCTGGCGACGACGCGCCGCTGGAGCTGGGAATTCCAGGGGAACGAGGCGGGCAGGCTGATGTTGCTGGCCGCACATGCCCCGGGCGCCACGCGACCGCCGACCTATTGCCGCACCGACGCGTATTACGACATCCGTGAGTCCGGCGCGGAGTTGCGATGGGATCTGCGGCTGATGGTTGGCGACGAGCCGCTCTCGCGAATAGATCTCGCGCTCGGCCGGGCTTTGCATGTAATGTCGTTGACGCTCGATGACGAGCCGCTTTCATGGGAAATCGACGAGGAGTTCCGCGATGCCGAAAGCGAAGAGTCAAACAATTTGACTCGCCGGTTGCGCGTCGAATTCAAAACGCCGTTGTCGGCAACAAACCGATTTTTGCAACTTCGCGCGATCACGCCGCTGACGCTGGACCAGGAATGGGAGCTTCCCGGCTGCAAACCGGCCAGGCTTCTCTGGCAGTCCGGTACGACTCAAATTCAGATCGCACCTCCGTTATCGTTGCAACAAATGGATCTGGAGCGCGCGCACCAGGTCGCGATACCGGATGACGAGAAGCGCGGCGGGGAGCCGATACGGATGCGGCTGGAGAGTCCCGACGCCCGGCTGATAGTGCGGCTATCGGAAATAGAACCGCGGATGGTCGCCTCCGTGGGCACGACGTTACATATTACATCCACGGCGATCACCGCTCAGGGGATCGTCGAGCTTTCCGCGAAGCGCGGCAGACGATTCGCGCTGCTGGCGGACTTGCGCGAGGGCTGGCTGGTCGACGGAGTGGAGACCGTTCCGGCCGAACTTTTCGACGACTATGAACTGACCAATACCAGCGATCCGCAATTGCGGCAATTGCGGGTAGCGTTCCGCGAGGCGATTCGGCCCGACCATCCGGTCAAAGTCCTGGTTCGTGCTCACCGCAATCGCCCCGCGGAGGGCACCTCGCTGGCAATCGACGACTTGCGACTGCTGCGTCCGCGCGAAGTCAGCGAATCGCGGCGACTGATCGCCGTCCACACCGACTCGTCGGTTGTGCCGGAACTAACGGGCGACCTTGCAGTCCATCGTTACGAGCCGGACGAGATTGGCGAATCGGAGCGTGCCCTGCTGGAAATTGCTCCGACCGCGATTATCTTCGCCGATGACTCGGCGGCCAGCCGCCTGCGATTGCAGCTCGGCGGCGGGACGCCCGGATTCTCGGCGCAGATTTCCGTCTCGGTTGCGGTCGATACCGAACAGGTTCACGAGTCGTATCGCGTGCGATGCAGGCCGGAGTCGAGCCAGGTGTCGCGGCTGCTTGTGCATTCCTCATTGACGCGCACCGAGCCGCTGAACTGGAGCGCGGAGGGGACCGCCGCCCGCGGCATGACGGCGCGCCGGCTGTCGCAGGCCGAGCAGCGTACCGCGGGGGTTGGTGACGGCGAGGTCTGGGAGATCTCGTTCTCGACGCCTTTGGGTGCTGAATTCGAGCTGGTCGGCGAACGATCGCTGGGACTGGCCGATCGCTTGCCGATTGCGCTGCTGTCGCTGCCCGAGGCTACTTCGCAGACAGGAACGATTCATGTCGAATCGAACAATCCCCGCATTCGATTGGAATCGACCGGACTGTATGCGATTCCCTCGCGCGCGACCGACACACAAACTTCCGATATGCTCGGCGCCTTCCGCTATCGCCCCGCGCATGGCGGTCGCCTCGACCTGGTGCGCGATGTGCCCTGGAACCTGGACCGCAATGCGCTGCTCTGGGACCTCTCGCTGACGACTTGGGTCGGACCGACCGGACAATTGATCCATACCGCTCGCTGCCGTATCGAGTCCTTTGGCGCCGGTAACTTTGAAGTGCGCCTTCCACCCGGCACGAGTTTTCGGCGCATGTCGATCCAGGGCCGCCCGGTTGTGCCGTCCGCCGCACAGTCCGGTGTTCTGGATATACCGATCGCGGCCGACAGTCGATTCATTTTTGTCGCGATCGAATACGAGCAGCAGGCCGAATCCTCGGCGAATGCATGGCTGGCGACCGCTAATGAGCCGATGTTTCGAGTTCCGGTGATGTTCCGCGGCTGGCGATTGAAAACCGCACCAGGGTTGCTTCGCATCGATTCGGATCAGACGTCATGGTGGGAACGCTGGATCGCCGTACTGGGTTTGGGGCGTAGCGGTCAATCGAGTCAAAGGCCCGACGATTCGATGGCAGAGCTGCCGACGGAGCAGGTCGCCGACTGGTGGGACGACTGGGTGGCGAGCAAGAGTGGCAGGGCGCCGTCCAGGCGATGGTCCGATATCGTCGAATCGCTGGAGAACTGGGTGGAGGGCCGTTCGGGGAGGCTGCGGATTGACTGGCGCGCCATGGCACGGCACGGGATCGCGCCACAGAGTCCGTTTCCCGACATCAGTAAGGTGGCAACGGCATCCGATATTGTGCTGGAATTGCGGCGCCACGAATTGCGCCTGGCGGTTCGCGGTCCTGATTTGTTTCTGATCTCGATGCATCCGGGCGTTGAACCGCGTCCTTCCGACGTCATGCCGTCCGCGGCGTGGCGAAATCTGACCACCGCGTGGCGCAGCCCTTGGGCCGATGGGGAGTCCGTCGATTGCGAACTGACAGACGAGGCCGGTGACCTGGCGATTCGTTGGAATTCCCGGCGGCAACCGCACCGCTGGGTCATCGACGCTACCGCCGAGCGGACGACGGCGTTCTCGCTGCTGTTCAGCGCCTGGGCGGCGACCTGGTGGATGGCGGGCAGGGCACCACGACTTTCGTTCGCCTTGATTCTGGTCACGGCGGCCGCCCTGCAGGTTGCGCCTGTCACCTGGATTTTCCGAGGCAGCGCCGTGATGATCGGCAGTATTCTGGCGTTTCTGTTCATGATCCGCTGGCAGCCGCTGCGAATGGCAATGGCGCCACGCGCGGCATCCCTGGCCACACTGCTGTTGGTCGTCCTCTCTGCCAGTCTGCCGCCGTCAATTCCGCGGTCGTCAGCGATCGGCCAGGAAAAGGTCCCCCGAAGCGCGGAGTTCCGCCTGCTGGAACCGGTCGATGAGAATCGCAATCCGGTGGGCGATTACGTCTACTTGTCTGCGGAATTCGATCGCTACCTGCACACCGCCGAGGATTCCGACAGCGCGAGCAGTCCGTCGTTGCTGCAGAAAGCCCTTTATCGCGGCACCTTTCTCTGGGACGACAGCGAAGGAAGACTCGAGCTGTTCGAACTCACCGCAATCTACAACTTCGATGTGCAGACGCCCAACGAAATCGTACGAATTCCGCTGGCAAGTCCGCGCCTGCATCTGCTGCCAGGCAAGTCGACACTGGATGGCAGCGTGGTCGACCTGGAGTGGGATGCGGAGGGACAGTTTCTGCTTTTGCCGGTTGAATCGCCCGGGCACCACCAGCTGCAGCTGCGAACGCGGCCCGCCGTACGCGTGGCGCAGGAACAACTCCGCGTCGAGCTGATGATTCCTCGCACCCTGGCTTCGCGGATCGAATTGACCCTGCCGCGCGATCGAGGCGCAGTCCAGTTGCCGACGGCGCTGGGCGCGATCGAGTTCAAGAACGGACAACTTGCCGCTGAACTCGGACCGACCGGTAACCTGGTCGTGCAGTGGCCGCAGAACCCGCGGGAACCACTGGCGGAGATCGCCGTCGAGGAGCTCCAGGCGATCACCGTCGGTTCGCAAAGCACGAAACTCGATCTGCGGCTGCGATTGACCAGCGGCAAGTCAGACCAATTGCGCTCGGTTGGGTTACGGACCGATCCAAGGTTGCGGTTATTGCCATTCCAGCCCAACCCGTTTCTGCAATCGATCAAGACCGCAGTGGATGACCCGCACCTGCTGCAGTTGGAGCTGCGCTTCACCGCCGGATCGTCGACGGTCGATCTGCCGTTCGAGATCGCGGGCAGTTCCAGCGTCGGCTCGCTTTACTTCCCAACGATCGAAATCCCCGGGGCAAAAGTCGTGCGCCGACTGGCGGGAGTCGCCTGCGAGCCGCCTCTGGTCCAGCTTCCGGGTCCCAAAAGTCCGGTGGCGGATACCGTCCGTGGTTTCGAACTGGCATGGGGTGATACCGTTCCCCAGATTCACCACGCATACCGTCTGCCCCTGTCGGGCGACAGTCGCCGTGTCGAAACGCGTCTGCCACCGCGAGTGATCACGGCCAATGAGCGCATGGAACTGGGGGTCGCGATCGACACGATCCGTGTGGAATGGAGCAGCGCCATCTCGGCCGACATGCCGGAGATCTTTCAGGTGGTTGTGGCTGCCCCCGAAGCGCTGCAGATCGCCAATGTTTCCATCGTCGATCAGGGCGAGACGTTGAATGTCCCCTGGTCCCGTGGCAAAGACGGCACGATCTACGTGCGACCCAACCGGCCGCTGACCGAGAATATTCTGGTGGAGATTCAAGGGCAGTTCCCGCGGATGGCCTCGACGGAATGGGAAATCCCTCCGCTGCGCACCCTCGATGCAAACCGGGCTTCGCAATGGCTGAATATCTATCGCCAATCCGATGTCATGGTCGACCTGGTCGCGGTCGAAGGATATGAACCTCAGCCTGACATCGCGCTGGGTGAATTTCGCGACGGCTGGGGAAGATTGTGTTTTCAGTCGGAATCGAAACAGGATGCGGACGGCAATCGTCATCCAATCCGTTTGCGGGTCAGTCCCAATCGCCCCTACGCCGCGTCGCGATCCATTACGACCATGGAAAGACGAAGTGGAAAATGGCACGCGTTGTTTGATTATCGGCTGCAGGTGCGGGACGGAGTGATGGACGCGCTGCGCCTGGAGTTCGCCGAGGAATGGAATGGTCCGTTTGTCCTGCAACCCGCACTGGCGTATGAAATCGCTACGATTCCAGGACAGAGTCGCCGCCAGTTGATCATTCGTCCACCGCGCGCGATCGCGGGCGAATTTCACTTGCGCATCGACAGCCCGATCACGATAACCGACGACGAACCGGACGGAGTGCCGGAGGTTCTACCGCTGGATGTCGATAAGCTGGAACGATTTGTCGTGGTTCCCACCGTCCGCAGGCAGCAGGAATTGCGCTGGGATATCCGGGGGCTGCAGTCGGCCAGTTTGCCGGAGGACGCGCCGGCCGACATACGCGAACGACTATCCATTGCAACGTATCAGGTCGTTAGTCCTCGTTTCCAGGCGACGATTGAGGAGATCCAGAGGACCTTGGGCGAGTCGCGCGTGAACCTGGCACGTTTCCATACGCATTTCCGCGCGGACGGAACGGCCTTCGTCGCCGCGGCATTGGAGATCGATCCGGCAGGCATGGAGCGATGCCGTGTCGAACTTCCCGACGGCGCTAAGCTGGTCTTCGCCGCCGTCGACGGTCGCGCACCACGGTTTCGCGCCAGCGGATTGGGACAATGGGAGATCGAATTCGCATCGGCCCAACTTGCCCAAAGTCTACAGTTGTTGTACGAGCTGCAACTGCCGAGCGACCCCTCCCTGGCGGCCGAATGGCAGCCGCCGCCGCCGAAGCTGGCAGGGATTCCGATTGAACGAGTGATCGAGACGGTATCCGGGACTGCCGCAGTCGCGGAATCGGACGGCGCTTCGATCCCGCTTTCCCGGCTGCACGCGATGAATCAACTCCTGGAACAGGCCGACGAAGTCGCTTCCGAGCACACGATCACCGAACTCAGCGATTGGCTTTCGCCCTGGGCGCACCGCTTCCTGTCTCTGGATGTCGACGGGCAGCTTTCTCCCTCGGTGCAGCGCGTCGTGGCGGAACAGCGAGACGCGGTGAGCGAACGCATTCGCGACTATGAGTCCCGCCACAAATTGCCCACATCTTTGGAATCGCGCGAATATGTGCCGTCCGACATGGTCGACATCTGCCGGATGGTTGTCGCGGCAATCGACGGACCGCCGAACCCCCATTCCGTCGGCGTGCGCTGGACTGCCGATCGCGCGTCGGAGTCGACGTGGACTCTCGACCTGCCACGCGGGCTGGTCAGTCTGGCATGCTTGTCGCTGGGAACGCTGTTTTTTGCTCAGCGCCGCATCCGCTCGGTTCACGCTCCGCGTCTGGCGGCCTGGCCGTTCGTGCTGGCCGCGATCGGCATCGGGACACTGTTGATCGGATCCAACCCGTGGAGCGGAGCGACGCTCGTCGCCTTGGCGTTCTTCTGGTCGATCGGACAGCCGGAAGCGAACGCGGCAATTGCCGCGGCGAAAAATGATCGCAGCTAGCATGCCAACTAATCTTGGAATTCCCAGCAAGTTCTGGTACGCTCCCTCTCCTTCAACGATGCCTGCCGAAGTGGAAAATTCGAGGCAACAGCACTGGCAATAACACGAACGGATTTTGCTAAGCGGAAGGAGTCCGCCGATGGGTTCGCCGAGTTTCAGCCCGGTTTGCGTACATATTCGTTGGATGATCCGGCGCGACATGCCGGAGGTCCTGCAGATTGAGGATCGGAGCTTTGAATTCCCCTGGTCGGACGAGGACTTCGTACGCTGCCTGCGCCAGCGAAACTGTATCGGAATGGTGGCGGAACACGACGAACGGATCGTGGGATTCATGATCTACGAATTGCATCGCAACAAGCTGCATATCCTGAATTTCGCCGTCGGTGAAGAGATGCGCCGCCGCAGCGTTGGTTCGCAGATGATTCGCAAGCTGGTGAGCAAACTCTCCTATCAGCGCCGGAACCGGATTGTTCTGGAAGTGCGGGAGACGAACCTATCGGCCCAGTTGTTTTTCCGCGATCATGGATTTCGAGCCGTATCGCTGTTGCGGCAATTTTACGAGGACACGCCGGAAGATGCCTACCTGATGCAGTACAGTCACGAATCCAATCAGGCGGCACAGCCGGTCAACCGGATCTCACGCCTGGCCGGATAGCACGGCGCTGCGCGCCGCAAGCACGTGGTCGATGACTGTTTTCATCTGGTCCTGATCCGCGAACGGCGAAAGCACGTACGACTTCATCGCCACCAGCGGGACGCCCGAAGCGGTTTGCCGGTAATTTTCCGTGAAGCCGATCGCCACCCCCTTGCCGTTCAACGCCTCGCGATGCACCAGTCCGTAAATGCGACGATTCAGGTCGTTATGCGTCGCGACTTGCGCCGCGCGATCCGGATCGTGTAGCTCCTGGTCCCGAATTGAGAACGTATCGACACCCTCCGGGTAGGCGCGGAACAGGGTGACCGGTCCGTAATTCTCTTCGTTGACGACGGTCAGTTCCGGGCGCGCGGCCACAAGCTCGCGAAGCAGTTCCGCCATCTCGACCGCATGACCCAGCAAGGCGCGAAATCCGTCCTTCCCGAGCAGCAGAAGATTGGCGAGTGACGACATGGTTCCCGCGGCGCCTCGCGTCGTTTCCAGCGTGAACATGCCGGGATGATACTCCCCCGAGTGATAGAGGTACGGCATCGATTCCCGATCGCGCACCAGCCGTTGAAAATCGGCGCGGTCGCGAATCAGCAACATCGACGAAACGTAAGGGGCGAACCCGGTCTTGTGGAAATCGATGCCGATGGAATCGGCCAGGGAGAGATGCCGGACGTGCTTCTGCACCGCCGCGATCGCCCGCAGCGAACGGCCGCGGAAGCCCAAGGGATTACGCTGGTAGTCGTAGTCGTTGAATACAGTCCACGCCCAGCCGATGACCGCGTCGGCGTGCAGGTGCGGACGGTAACGCAGTTGAAACTCCTCGACGCACCGTTCGCGAACGGCGTGCATCGCCCCCAGGTCGTCGACGCCAAATGCATCGGTCGTCCCCATGGTGGCCACGATCGCCGCAACTCGATGGCCACGCGACAATGTCGCACGAAGGATCGATTCGAACGCGTCCAGATCGATCGCGTTGTTGGCGCGGGTCGGGATCGTCACAACCTGATCGTGGCCGATCCCCAACCAGCCTGCGACATTTAACACGGCGTAGTGGCTCTTGTCCGATGCCAGAATCGCCACCGGCGCGGCCTCTCGAATTCCACTGCGCATACAGTCGGGAACCGCTTTTTCCAATCCAATTTTCGCGCCGTAAAGCAGTGTGCCGGTGCCGCCGAACGTAAAGACTCCGCCCGCCTCCCCCGGGTGATACCCAACCAGGTCCGAGACGATCGACGCGACACGAACTTCCGCCTCGGAAAACCCACGCCCGGTTTCGTCGCTGCAAAGGTTGGGGTTGTACATCGACGGCAGGACAACACCGATGATGCTGGGAATCGAGGGAAAGGAAACCACGTTGACCTGGCTGCGCGGGTGGCCCCAGATCAACATTCCTTGCAGGCAGTTCACCAGCTCCGGGATCACCGACTCGACCGTGCGCGGCGACTCCGCCAGACGCTGCGCTAGCGCAAATGCATAATCCGGTTCGCGCGGCGAGCCGACGATCGGCGCGTCCGATTTCAGACTGTCGACCTGGTCGAGCGCCCGTAGCAACGAAAAGACCACGTATCCATCGTGAACGGGATCGGAGACGGGGGAAGGAAAAGCGTTCCGCAGACGCTTCAACAGTTCCTGGTACGGCGACGGCGTGGGGTGGGCTTCAGTCAACTTCGATCAGCGCCTTTACTAGCTGGGGTTGGCCGGGAAGTTCGGGAAATCGATCGGGGACCGACGACAACGCCAGGCGATGCGTGATCCACGGCTGGGTATCGATCACGCCCTGTTCGATTCGCTGGATAATCCAGGGAAACAGTCCCGCGCTGTTGCGGCTGGCGAGGATCGTCAGTTCACGGCGATGGAACGAGGGATCGTCGAATGAAACGCGGCCGATCACCAGCCCCACAAACACCAGACGTCCGCCTGGGGCGACCAGATCGAAGCTGTTCTCCATCGACGCCAGATTGCCTGTGGCGTCGAATACGATATCGGCGGGCTGGCGGTCGAATCCCGACCAGTCGGCCGCCGCCTCCACGCCCAGTCGCGCCACGAAATCCCGCCGCAGTGGATTTGGTTCCAGCACGCGGACCCGCGCGCCGCTGGCTTGCGCGAACTGGATGACCGCCAATCCGATCGGCCCGGCCCCGACGACCAGCGCCGACTCCGCGCCACTCAATTGGGATCGACGTACCGCCTGAGCGCCGATCCCCAGGGTTTCAACCAGCGCCAATTGATCAAACGAAAGCGACGCGGAGGGATGCAGCAGCCGTACCGGAATTGCAAATGTCGCTTGCATGCCTCCGTCCGTATGGACCCCCAGAGTTCGCAAGCGGTGACAGCAATTCGTCCGCCCCGCCCGGCAGGTAGGACACTCGCCACAATACAAATACGGTTCGATCGCGCATCGGCTGCCGACCGAAATACCCTCCGGTACCGCGCCGTCTGTCGGTAACGAAAGGACTTCCACGCCAAGTTCATGTCCCAGGACGCGAGGATAGTCGAAGAAGGGCTGCCTTCCGGCAAATGCGTGCAGGTCGGTGCCGCAAACACCAATCCGGTGAATTTTCACAAGTGCTTCGCCGGCGCCGGCGGCAGGTTCCGGCTTCTCCTGGATGCGGAACTTCCCCGGCCGTTCAAGTATCACTTGTTGCACGACAGTTCTTCCTCCGGCGATTCAAGACAGCCTGGCCATCTCTCCGCCTGCGTTCCCGACTCAACGACCACCGTACTTCAATCAGGCCATCGTCCCGAAACGATCGGCTTCAGTTCAATCTTCGCCAGATCCAGAACGACGTGACGGATCCGCTTACGCTTCCATGTGTAGGTGATATGCAGATGGCCGTCCCGGCTCTGAATTGCGGCCGGGTAGGAATACTCGCCCGGCTCCGACTCCAGCACCACCGCCGCCGACCAGTCGCTGCCATTACTCGAAACGGCGACGTTGATCGGCGATCGGCCGCGTGAGGTATGATTGTAAACCAGCAGTTGTCGACCGTCGCGCAAGGTCACACCGTCGATACCGGAGTTGGGGTTTGGAAGTGTGGTGGCTGCCAGTGCCGACCAGCTCGATCCCTGATCCTGTGACCAACTCTGCAGGATCAGACCGTCACCTCGGGATCGGCAAAGTATCTGCAATCGCGACGACGCCCCATTGCCGTGCGCCAGGATGGTCGGCTGAATCGCCCCGCGCAAACCGTTCAACTCCAGAGCCTCGGTTCGAGACCAGCTCTTTCCCCAATCGCTCGTCGATTCCATGTGCACCTTCCAGCCGTCATCTTCGCTGCTTGATCCGCATAACAGCTTCCCGTCCGCAAGCAGAATCGGTTTGTTCTTGATCGGGCCAAGGATTCCATCGGGCAGGCGTCGTGGAGTCTCCCAGCTGCCTCCGCCATCGCGGGAGACGCTGAGCATGCCCCACCACGATTCAGGGCTGGGTCCGACCTTGTAGAACAGCAGCAGACCGTTTTCCCCCGCGTCGAACAGCACTGGGTTCCAGCAGGGAAACCGCTGGCCGCCCTCGACCGCGCCGTTGAAGACCTCACGAGGCTCCGTCCAGCCATCCGCGGCGCGACGCGCGAACCAGATTCCCACGTCGGGGTGCTTTTCGTAGCTGCCGCCAAACCAGGCGGCGACGAGTCCACTCTTGGTTTCCGCAAGGGTGGAAGCGTGGCATTCGGGGAACGGCGCGCGCTGGTACAACCATTCCCTCAAGGTCACGGCCGGTTCGGCGCTCATTCCAGAACCGCCATACGTGGCGACGGTCGTTAACAAGCCCACGGCGAGCGATATTCGATTCAAAGGCCGTTCCTTTGCGTCATGATCGTCCTTGTTCAATCCGAGTCGTCACCGTAAACTAGACCACACGACTCGCTACTGCAACTACGGCTCGTCACCATGCCGAATCGCGAAGAAGAAATCTACCAGGATCATATTCTCGACCACTACGAGGATCCGTACCATCGCGGGCCTTGCCCGCGGTGCACGCACGCGCACGAGGACGACAATCCGCTTTGCGGCGACAATATACACGTCGAACTTGAAATTGAGGATGGTCGAATTCGATCGGCCTGGTTCGACGGCGAGGGGTGCTGCATCAGTCAGGCGTCGGCTTCGATGCTGGTGGAGAAAATCGAGGGATTGGCAGTCGACGAGGTCAAGAATTTCTCCGCCCGGGACATGCTGACACTTTATGGGCCGCCTCTGACTCCTAATCGCCAGAAATGTTGTCTGTTGGCGTGGCGGGTGGTGCAGTCGGCGATCTATTCGCCGCGTGGCCCGTCGTCGACGCCCGCGACGTGAACGCAAGCGGTCAACGGTCGATTTTCGACATGGCATCGACGTTCGCGATCGGAAGAACGCTGGAGGGGGATTCACGGAACCGATGCGGATTGCTCTGATCGACCCGATTCCCTGGGACTATTCGGTCTGGACCGTCGATCGGCGTCCACTCGGCGGATCGCAGTCGGCGTTGTGCTGGCTGGCGAAAATGCTGGCTCGACGTGGAAATGCAGTGGCCGCCTTTACCCATACGACCGTCGAACAGACGCAGGACGGCGTGGAATGCCACTCGCTGTCCGACGGTTACGCCGGTCTGGCCGGTATCGACATTGACGCGGCGGTCATATTGAATTCGCTCATGGGGATCGATCAGTTGCGGGCCATCCTGCCGGAGCATTGTCGATTGGTTCTGTGGACGCAACATGCCAGCGATCAGCCGGCTATCCAGGGACTGGGCCTGGATTCGATTCGTTGTCATCTGGACGGAATCGCATTTGTGAGTCAATGGCAGGCCGATCAGTACCGGAACCGATTCACGATTGGAGACCTGCCCGCGGTTGTGCTGCGCAACGGGGTCAACCCTTGTTTCGGCCCCAGGGATATCGACGAGAGCGGCCCCAGTCCACGTCGTGATCCGCATACCATCGCCTATACCAGCGCGCCCTACCGCGGTCTGTCTCGCCTGCTGCGCGCCTTTGAGCACGTACGGCGCCATTGTGACGATGCGGAGCTGCGCGTTTTTTCGGGAACCGCAGTCTATTTTCAGGAATCGGATACGGAACCGCCGGAGCTCGCCGAACTCCTGCAGCGCTGCCGCGAAACTCGGGGAGTACGACTGATCGGGTCGCTGCCACAAACGGAACTCGCCGAGCAGCTCGCCACCTGCCAGCTATGGGCTTATCCGTCAACCTTCGCGGAGACGTCCTGCATTGCCGCGCTGGAGGCAATGGCCAGCGGATGCCGTGTGGTCGCCTCGGATCTGGGAGCCCTTCGTGAAACAACGGCCGGGTTCGCCGAACTGGTCCCGCCGCAGGAGCCCCCGGATTCGTTCGCGGAAACAATGTTGCGGGTAATGTTGCAGGCTGAGCCCCACTCCACCGCCGCCGCGACATCCGCCGACGGGATCAAACTCCAGCAAGCCCATCTCCAGCGTCACCATTGCTGGTCCACAATCGCGGCGGAATGGGAAAGCTGGCTGGCAAAACTGCAGCGACGGCCCACCATTCCCGCCAGCGCAATCGATTGGCGCGAACTGCTCGCCCATGGAATCCGACTGCATCGCAGCGGGATGTTCGCCGAGGCCGAAGAGATTTATCGGCGGATCCTGGCGAGTTTTCCCAGGCATCCCGACGCATTGCACTGGCTGGGAATGCTGGCCTGGGAGTCCGGCGACGCCGTAAACGCGCTGCGATTGCTCGATGCGGCCATTCGATTCGGTCCCGATATCGCCGAATTCCACAATCATCGCGCCGTCGTCCTGACCGGAATCGGCGACTTGCCGTCCGCTCGCCAGGCGACCCTCCGAGCCTTGGAACTCGACCCCGAGTTTTCCGCCGCCTGGGTCAATCTCGGAAACATCTGCCGCGATTCGGGAGATCTGGACGGCGCTCAGCAAGCCTGTGAACAGGCGATCGGCTTGCAACCGGGATACGCCGATGCGCACAACTGTCTAGGAGTTGTCCTTCGTTTACAGGGAAAACTCGAAAACGCAATCGACGCCTATCGCGCGGCACTGGACGCAAATCCGAAACTGGTCCAAGCCTGGAACAATCTGGGCGCCGCGCTGCTCGACCAGACGCGATACAACGAAGCAAAGGACTGCTTCCTCCAGGCAATCGAGTTGGCGCCTCAACTGGCGGTGCTGCACGCAAATCTGGGGCGAGCCTACCGCAAAATCGGAGACCTGCAACGGGCGGTGCAAGCGATGCACCGCGCGCTGCAGATCGATCCCACGATGGATGCCGTCGCCAAGGAATTGCAGGAATGCCGTGGCGGGTAGACCTTTGCTGCGTCATTCCGTTCGTATTTCACCATGGCCGATCAGGCTGGACGGCCGGGCGGCAGGTCTGGGACCTGCTGGACGTGCCTGAATCACTGCAAAGCTACGTTCCGAACATGGAACTTCAGATCCTGGATCTTCACGTACAGTCCGACGAGCAGCTGGCGCGGGACTTGCAATTGCGAACGAATCTGTTGCTGCTAAAATATGCGCAACGCCCTGAGTTGGCCGAACATCTTCCCGCCATCTGCCGTCAGATGGCGGAGTGGCTGAGCGAGCCTGACGGTCGCTCCCGGATCGAGGCGGCGTTGAACTACATTGCGAACTTCACCGATCAGGTCAGCGCCGCCCAGTTATCAACGGCGATCGAGAACGAGATTCGCGACAGGAGTATCCAGATGCCGACGATTGTCCAGCAACGATTTCTTGAGGGAGTCGAACAGGGCAAGACGATTGGCCTGACGCAAGGGATTCAGCAGGGACTCACGCAGGGCCGCCAGTGGATCGGTCAAATCCAGACATTGCAGGAGCTGCTTGGCCAGCCGGTTTCGCCATCGGCCGAATTGACTGCCCGTTCCATTGCCGAACTTACGGAGTTGGCCGGCGCACTAAAGGCTGCCGTGCAAGGCAAAAAGCTCTAGGACGGGTCTCCAGAGACATTGGGTGTGCCAGCCCGGTGATGCGAACTGTGAAACAAGTTGAAATGCAGACGGGGAGGGTCGCACGCCTTGTTGCAGCGGCGGAATCGATGGCACTCGCATGGCTGCTCCTGTTGTTGCTGCAGGTCCTTGGCGATGCTGGCGTCTGCTTCGCCGGCGCAGGAGTGATCGACGAGGCTCAGACGACGACCCGCGATGCGGCACCGTCGTACGCGCGCGAGCTGCAGCCGCTGCTGCAAGCAAAGTGCGGCCGCTGTCATGGCGAAAAAGACCGCAAAGCGGCGCTCGACTTGCGAACTTCGGCCGGGATACGGCGTGGCGGCGAATCCGGTCCGGTGATCTCGCCCCGGCGGCCCGATGAGAGTCCGTTGTACTTGCGGGTCCAGGCTGGCGAAATGCCGCCCGATCCCGCCGATGCGTTGAGTGCGGAACAACTCGACTTGATCCGCCGCTGGGTTGCTGCAGGTGCCCCCTTCGACCTCGATGATCACGATTCACCGCCGGCCGTGCCATCGCAGCATGACGTCGTACCGATTCTGTTGCGGCGCTGTGCGCCTTGCCATGGTCGCAATCGCCAGGAATCGATGCTCGACCTGCGCAGCAAGCCGTCGATGCTGCGTGGTGGAAAGTCGGGGCCCGCAATCGTGCCAGGGAATCCCGATGCGAGCCTGCTGATCCAGCGGGTCGTGGCCGGCGAAATGCCTCCGCACGAGCGTTTAGTGGAGGTGAGCGTCAAGCCGATCGAACCGCTCGAAATCGAGACCCTCCGCCAATGGATCGCCGCCGGCGCTCCCGAAGTGACCGAAGAGGTGGTTCTGGAACCGGGCGATTTCCCCGAGGGAACTGATCCGCTGGTGCCGACGGCCGAGCGGGACTTCTGGGCTTTTCAGACTCCTTGCGCGGCCGTCGTTCCGACCGTGAGCCACAGGGAGCGGGCCCGCAATCCGGTCGACGCGTTTCTTCTTCAAAAGCAGGAAGAGGTGGGGCTCAAATTGTCCCCCGACAGCGAACGGTCGGTATTGCTGCGTCGCGCGAGTTTTGATCTGACGGGATTGCCTCCGGAGCCTGACGATGTGGAATCGTTCCTCAGCGACGATCTGCCGGATGCCTTTGAACGCCTGCTCGACCGACTGTTTGGCTCGCCGCGCTTTGGTGAACGCTGGGCCCGTTATTGGCTCGATGCCGCCGGCTATGCCGACTCGGAGGGCAAACGGGAACAGGATCTGCCGCGACCCCATGCCTGGCGCTATCGCGATTACGTGATCCGTTCGACGAATGCGGACGTCCCCTTCGATCAATTCCTGCTCCAGCAGATCGCCGGCGACGAACTGACCGATTACGAAGCGGCGTCGGAGATTACGCCGGAGGTCTACGACAACCTCGTGGCGACCGGATTCCTGCGGATGGCCCCCGACGCAACCTGGGCGAATATCACAGGCTACCTTCCGGACCGGATCGACGTGATCGCCGATGAGGTCGATATCCTCGGATCGGCCGTTCTGGGTCTTTCAATCAAGTGTGCGCGCTGCCACAGTCACAAGTTCGATCCGATCCCACAGCGCGACTACTATCGTCTGCTGGCGGTTTTTCGAGGCGCTTACGATGAATACGACTGGCTCAAGCCCGACGTGCGGGCCGGGTTAGGACCGGTGAGCCAGGATATCGTTGGCGGCCGCCTGTTACCGTTCGTGACGACGGCGGAACGGCGGGCGTGGGAACTCCGAGAGAGCGAATTGACGCGGCAGCTTGCCGAGGCGAAAGCCGCCGGCGCGCCGGCCGACCGCATTCGCGATCTTGAATCGTCGCGTCAAGCGGAACCGATGATCCAGGCGCTTTGGGATCGCGGCGATCCGACGACAACGTACATCTATCGACGCGGTGACCCGCTGAATCCGGGCCGCATGGTACGGCCTGGAGTTCCCTCGGTACTTACGGGATGGACGGCGCCGTATGAAGTGCGGTCGCCGTGGCCGGCGGCCCGTGCGACCGGCCGACGGCTCGCATTTGCGCGATGGCTCACTGACCCGCAGCATCCGCTTACCGCGCGGGTCCAGGTGAATCAGATCTGGAAACACCATTTCGGCTCAGGTCTGGTGCGATCCCTCGGCAATTTTGGTCGAGCGGGAACTCCGCCGACCCATCCGGAACTCCTGGATTGGCTTGCGCGAGAGTTTATTGAGCGCGGATGGAACCGAAAGCGGATCCATCGCCACATGCTGACCGGATCGGTCTACCGCCAGAGTTCCGCGGTGGACGAGCAGCTCGCGCGCGTCGATCCGCAAAACGATCGGTATACGCGGATGCCGATGGTGCGACTCAGCGCCGAGGCGCTCTACGACACTTTGCACTTCGTCGCCGGCAGTTTGAATGAAGAACGGTTTGGCCCGGCCGTCGACCTGCAGGCTCGGGAGGATGGACTGATCACCCCCGCGGAACAGTCGCGGGCCCGACGCCGACTGATCTACGTGAAGCAGTTGCGAAAGAAGCTGGCCACCCACCTGGAGAACTTCGATTATCCGCAGATGAATCCGAACTGCCTGGAACGGCGCGATTCGCTCGTGGCGCCGCAAGCGCTCTACCTGATGAACAACGGCACAGTGCATGAACTGGCCGAGCGGTTCGCCGATCGCATCGGGCAGATTGCGGCCGACGACGTGACACGGCAGGTCGAACAGGTTTATTGGATCGCCATGGGGCGCCCTCCCGTCGAGACCGAACGAGTGCTTGGTCGCGAGGCAATCGAACAGCTGGCGAAATCCTGGTCCCAGTCCGACGGTGCTGGTGCGGAGACGAACGATCCTGCGGCGCACCGAAGGGCGCTGGCATCGTTCTGTCGAGCGATCCTGAACTCCGCCGGATTCCTATACATCGATTGAGGTGTTTGCCGGTGAATGATTGCGTACCTGACAACGGCGGCATTTCAGGCAGTCGCCGCGATTTTTTTCAGAGCGTGTCGGGCGGTATTTTCGGGGCCGCCCTGGCGAGCCTTTTGAGCCAGGACGTCGGGCCTGTCCGCGGCCTGGCTGCGGAGTCGCGCCAAGTTGATTCACCGCCGTCCCTGAACTACCTGCAGCCTCGATCGCCCCCTTTCGCGGCCCGCGCGACCTCCATAATCCACCTGTTCATGAATGGAGGTCCTAGTCAAATGGATCTATTTGATCCGAAACCGTACCTGGACCAGCACCATGGGGAGCCGTTTTTCGACAAGATCGCCGGCGAGGTCGAAAATCCGCAAAGCGCCGGCAAAGTGATGCGCAGTCCGTTCAAGTTCGCGCGCCACGGCGAATGCGGCATGTGGGTTTCGGACGCCATGCCCCAACTCGCCGGACGGGTCGACGATCTGGCGCTGATCCGCTCGATGGCCACCACGAATCTCACTCACGAACCGGCCGTCTATCTGATTCAGACCGGCAAAATGGGACCGGGGCGGCCCACGCTCGGATCGTGGGTGGTATACGGCCTGGGCAGCGAATGCCAGGATCTCCCGGGTTATGTGGTATTGGACGATCCCTTAGGGCTACCGGTGAACGGCGTCGAGAACTGGCATTCCGGATTTCTGCCACCGGCCTACCAGGGTACTCGCTTTCGTTCGACCGGATCACCGGTCCTGAACCTCCGTCCCGATGTACCCCAACCGGAACAGGTTGTGCGCGCCGAACGTGATCTGCGACGCCGATTGGACGACCTGCATCGGCGCGAACGTCCTGGCCAGCCGGTCCTGGATGCCCGCATCGCCAGTTACGAACTGGCGGCGAGGATGCAGATGGCAACCAGCGACGCGCTCGATGTATCCCAGGAGACCGCATCGACACTCGCGATGTACGGAATCGGCCAGGCTCCCACCGACTCCTACGGGCGCCGTTGCCTGATCGCGAGGCGGTTGGTGGAACGCGGCGTGCGTTTCGTGCAACTGTATATCAACGGTCAAATCTGGGATAACCATACCGGATTGGCAACCGACATGAAGGCCGCTTGCGATCGTACCGATCGACCGATCGCCGGATTGCTGGCCGATCTCAAACAGCGAGGCCTGTTCAACAACACTCTGGTGGTCTGGGGAGGCGAGTTCGGTCGACTGCCGATCGCTCAGTTACCCGCCGACAAGGATGAACGTAAAGCGGGCCGCGATCACAACAAGAACGCGTTCTGTTGCTGGATGGCCGGCGCAGGTGTTCGTGGAGGAGTCACCATTGGCGCCACCGACGAGTTGGGCCTGGCGGCCGTGGAGAATAAAGTCACCGTTCCGGACTGGCACGCCACGATCCTGCACCTGCTGGGGCTCCACCACGATGACTTGTTCGTACTGGAAAATGGATTGAAGGAGCGGCTTACTGGAGTCACCGACGCCCGCGTGGTGCAGGAACTTCTCGCCTGATCGGACAATTTCGATCCCTGGGTGTCGAGAATGCAAAGCATTGCTTTCAGGCGGTCCAATCGCCTGCGTAACGAGTGCCATACGGTTCGGCATCGCGCTGTACGATTTGAAACTGGCGTTTGGCGATCTGGCGCAAGTGCAACTGATCGTGAGCGACCCAGGCGGCGAATAGTTCGCCCGCGCTGAGCGGGCCGAATTTGGGATGCAGCTGGGTTCTCGACCAGTCTGGACGATCAAGCGACCCCAGCCAGGCGACGGAGTCGGCGCGAAGCTGCTGGATCGAGCTGCTTCCGTGGCCAGATCCCGTTCGTTGTAGCGCCGCTCGACGGCCCAGCCTGGCGGGTCGATCGGGTCCC